>Ga0156017_1107_pt2 | contig 164538 bp, 173 predicted proteins | sample RifCSPlowO2_02_FD_107671 | JGI IMG/M metagenome (GOLD analysis project Ga0156017, IMG submission 107671) | Acidobacteria bacterium RIFCSPLOWO2_02_FULL_67_36
TACGCCCTGCCACCTGTTGGCAGGGCTAAAGCCCTGCGCTACGCCTACGCTGCCCGCGCCCGCCGCGCGTCCGTGCGCGGCGCCGGGTCGGTGCGCCGTCCCAGCGCGAAGAGCATCACGATCGCCAGCGGCACGAGCAGGAGCGACACGAACTGCGATGTCGAGAACAGCCCCACCGTGCCACGCGTGTCGCCGCGGTAGAACTCGATGATGAAGCGCGAGATGCCGTAGAAAAGCATGTACGCCCAGAACGTTCGTCCCGGATACGGGCGTCCCTTTCGCTCCGTCGCGAGCAGGAACAACAGGATCAGCAGTTCCGCCGCCGCCTCGTAGAGCTGGGTCGGGTGAAGCGGCACGTTGAGCGGAGTGCCCACGTTGGCGGCGGCATATTCGTTGTGAAACGTGATCGCCCACGGGACCGACGCCGGCCGGCCGAAGCAGCAGCCCGCGAAGAGGCATCCCATGCGGCCGACGACGTGTCCGAGTGCGATGCCGGGCGCGAAGATGTCGGTGACCGTCCACACCGGCATCCGATGGCGGCGGAGGTACCACAGGGCGACCACGACCGCCGCGATCAGCCCCCCGTAGAACACGCCGCCCGATCGCAGCAGCGTCAGCAGCTCCGCCGGGCTCCGCCTGAACGTGTCGTAATCGACGACGAGCAGCAGGAGCTTCGCCCCGGCGAGCGCGCTGATGATGATCCAGATGCCGAGGTCCATCACCCGGGTGGGGTCGAGACCGCGCGTCCGCGCCCGCGTCAACGCGAACTGCAGCCCCAGCAGGTATGCCGCGGCAAGCAGCACGCCGTAGGTGTAGACGGGAAAGCGGCCGATCTCAAAGAGGATGGGATGCATGTCGTCGCCCTGCGCCGAGCATTTCGAGCAGCACCATGATAGCGCCTGTGGTGATGGAGAAGTCGGCGACGTTGAACGCCCAGAAGTGCGTCGAGCCCCAGTAAATGTCCACGAAATCGATGACGTAGCCCGCGATCGCGCGATCGATCAGGTTCCCGAACGCTCCGCCGAGGATCAGGACGAGGCCGTAGCGGGCGAGCCGCTCGTGGAATCCGAGCTGGGCCGCGTAGCCCGCGATGGCCACGAGCGCCAGCGCGCCGATGCCGATCATGACCAGCGGCTTGTACGAAAAATCGGTGGTGTTCAGCAGGCCGAACGCGGCTCCCGTATTGTGCACGTGCGTGAGATCCAGGAGCCGGGGGATGACGTTGCGGCTGTCGCCGAGCGCGAGCGAATTGCGGACGGCCGCCTTCGTCAGCTGATCGAGCGCGACGACGAGCGTCAGCAGCACCACTTCCGACCGGCTCGCGTACAGCCGCGGCGCCCTCGGCGCGTCCGGGGACGGCGCGGGCAGAGACCGATCGGGCATGCCGGGGGACGTGGTCATCATCGCGTCATCGCGCAGGCGCGGCCCCCGGCAGTGACCCCGCGCAGCGGGCGCAGATGCCCTCGCCGTCGAGCGACGGCACGACGCGCCAGCAGCGCGCGCACTTCTCGCCGTCGGCCCGCCCGACCGTGACCGCGACCTCCGGGCCGTCGCCGCCGGGGGTCTCGAGGTCCACCTGCGAGACGATGAAGAGCATCGGCAGGTCCGCTTCGTACTGGCGTAACAGCCGCGCCGCGTCTCCACGCGCGGCGAGCGAGACGCGCGCGCCGAGCGAGTTGCCGATCGACTTGTCCTGCCGCGCCGTCTCGAGCACGCGGTTGACCTCGTCGCGGATGGCGATCAGCCGTTCCCAGCGCCCCGTCACCGCCGGGTCGATCATCGGCGCGACGTCGGACGGAAACTCCGCGAGGTGCACCGACTCGTCGCGGCGCCCCGGCAGGTGACGCCAGAGCTCGTCGGCGGTCATCGGCAGGATGGGCGCGAGCAGCCGCGTCAGGCCGTCCGCGATCACGTACATGGCCGTCTGGGCCGATCGGCGCTCCGGCGATCGGGCCGCGAAGGTGTACAAGCGGTCCTTCGACACGTCCGCGTAGAAGGCGCTGAGGTCGACCGTGACGAACTGGTTCACCGACTGGAAGATCGCGGGGAAGTCGTACTGCTCGTACGCCCGGACGATGACGGCCGCCTCGGCGGCGTACCGCGCGAGCGCATACCGATCCACCTCCTGCATCGCTTCCGGCGCGAGGCGGTCCGTTGCCGGATCGAAATCGTACAGGTTCGAGACCAGATACCGCAGCGTGTTGCGGATCTTGCGGTACGCCTCGACCACGCGCGCGAGGATCTGCTTGCCGACCCGCACCTCCTCGCGGAAATCGACCATCGCGATCCAGAGACGGATGATTTCCGCGCCGCTCTCCTTGATGATGTCCTGCGGCTCGATCGTGTTGCCGAGCGACTTGGACATCTTGCGGCCGTCCTCCGCCACGAAGAACCCGTGGGTGACGACCTGGCGGAAGGGAGGGCGCCCGCGCGTGCCCAGGCCGACGAGCAGCGAGCTCTGGAACCAGCCGCGGTGCTGGTCGCTTCCCTCGAGGTACACGTCGGCGGGCCACGTGAGCTCGGGCCGGAAGGGCAGGACGGCCTCGTGGCTCGACCCCGAGTCGAACCACACGTCGAGGATGTCGTGCTCGCGCTCGAATTCACGGCCGCCGCAGCCGGGACAGGCGAGTCCGTCCGGCAGGAACTCCTCGAGCGGGCGCTCGTACCACGCGTCGGCGCCGTAGCGATCGCACACCTCGGCCGCGCGCTCGACGAGGCCCGGCGTCAGCAGCGCCTCGCCGCACGCCTTGCAGTCCATGGCGGGAATCGGCACGCCCCAGGCGCGCTGGCGCGAGATGCACCAGTCGGGACGGTTCGCGATCATGTTGCCGATCCGCTCGCGCCCCCACGCCGGCACCCAGGTCACGTCGTTCTCAATCGCCTGGAGCGCGGCGCTTCTCAGTGTCCGCCCGCCGTTCGGCGCGCCCGGATCCCCAAACGGCGCGTCCATCGCGATGAACCACTGCGAGGTGGCCAGGAAGATCACGGGGTTGTGGCAGCGCCAGCAGTGCGGGTACGAATGCTGGAACGGCTCCCGGTGCCAGAGGCGCGCGCGCTCGGCGAGGGCCTCCTCGATGCGCGGGTTCGCGTCGAACACCCGCTGGCCCCCAAAGAGCTCGACCGTCTGGAGGAAGTGGCCGCCGGGGCCGACCGGCGCGTAGATGTCCAGCCCGTACTTGACGCCGGTGGTGAAGTCGTCGCTGCCGTGGCCCGGCGCGGTATGCACCGCGCCGGTGCCCTGCTCGAGCGTCACGTAGTCGGCAAGGACCCCCACCGAATGCCGCGCGTACAGCGGATGCTGGAAGCGCAGTCCTTCCAGCGCCGCGCCCTTCACGCGCGCGATGGGTTCTCCGAAACGTCGTCCGACCGCGGCCGCCACGCGGCTGGCCAGCCCCTCGGCGACGATCAACGCACGGCCGTCCACGTCGTACGCGCCGTACTCGAGCTCCGGGTGAAACGCGATCGCCAGGTTCGACGGGATCGTCCACGGGGTCGTCGTCCAGATGAGCACCGACACGGACCGGCCGGACAGCGCCGGCGCGATCGTGTGGAGCGCGTCCGCGCTGTCGGGCGCCAGCGGGAACTCGACGTAGATCGAGGGCGACGAGTGATCGGCGTACTCGACCTCGGCTTCGGCCAGCGCCGTCCGGCAGTGGATGCACCAGTGCACCGGCTTCTTGCCCTTGTAGACGAGCCCCTGCTCGACGAACCGCTTGAGCGCGCGCGTGATCGCCGCCTGGTACCGGAAGTCCATCGTCAGGTACAGGTGGTCCCAGTCCCCGAACACACCGAGGCGCTGGAACTCCGCGCTCATCACGTCGATGAAGCGCGTCGCATAGGCGCGGCAGGCGCGGCGGAAATCCGCGATGGACATGTCGCGCTTCTTCGGGCCGAGCTCGCGATCGACCTTCAGCTCGATCGGCAGCCCGTGACAGTCGTACCCGAGCACGTACGGCGAGTCGAAGCCCATCATCGTGCGCGACTTGACGACGACATCCTTGAGGATCTTGTTCATCGCCGTGCCGAGGTGGATGCGGCCGTTCGCGTACGGCGGGCCGTCGTGCAGGACGAACTTCGGGCGCCCGGCGCGGCGCTCGCGAATCCGCTCGTACAGCCCCATGTCCTTCCAGCGGGCGAGCGTCAGCGGCTCGGCGGCCTGCAGGTTCGCCTTCATGGGAAAGTCCGTGCGAGGCAGATTCAGCGTCTCTTTCCAGTTGGCCATGGGTGATCTATGTATCTTAGTTCAGCTATCAGCTATCAGCTATCAGCCATCAGTCCGGAAGCTGGGAGCTGAAAGCTGGGAGCTGGAAGCTGGAAGCTGGGAGCTGGAAGCTGGGAGCTGGAAGCTGGGAGCTGGAAGCTGGGAGCTGGAAGCTGGGAGCTGGAAGCTGGGAGCTGAGAGCCAGCGCTGTCCCAAACAGAAACGGCCGGCGCTCCCGAAGGAACGCCGGCCGATCAGAAGCGCTTCAGCGCGCGACCGGCTAGCGGCGCCGCACCTGCTGCACCACCTCGACGCGGAACTCACCCTGGTTGTCGCTCAGTTCGTCGTCGTTGACGCCGAGGAACAACTGACCCGCGCCCGGCATCGGGATGGCCGTCTGGGTGCCGATCGGGAACGGCGCGCCATTACCGATTCGTCCGATGAGCGCGCCCGCCAGAATCCGCGGCATCGGCGAGCCGGCGGCGTACCGATTGGATTTCGCGCCGTCCGCCGTCGCGATGTCGCTGGCGTCCGGGCTCAACTGTACTTCACCGGTCGTGTGGAAGGTGATCGTCTCTCCCTTGCGGACGGTGATGCCCGTCGGCGTCCACCGGTTTCGAGCCGGTACGGCGATGCCCGCCCCGGTGCCGGGCTGTGCCCGCGTGCCGGTCGTCGCCACGACGTTGTCGGGGCGGAACAGCACGATGCGGCCGATCTCCGACGACGAGAATTCGCGCTCGCCGGTGCTGGTCTTGAAGGTGATCTTCAGCGGCGACGTGCCGCTGATGTCGTAGAGCTGCCCTTCGACCGTCTGGCCGTTCCGCAGCATGACGACCTGCTGGCCACCGGAGAGCTTCGCCCAGTCGGCCTCGCTCGGGGTGCCGCCGGTGAAGTCGATCACCGCCACGTCGTTCGTGGGGATCTGGCGCTCCTGCCCGTTCACCCGAATGGTGAATCCGACGCCGCCCATGTCGATGAGCTGGCCGCTGATGCGCTCGCCCGAGCGCATGACGAGCGTCGCGCTTTCCTGAGCGAGCGCCACACCTGTGACCGTCAGCGCCACAATCGACAGCGCAAGAATAGTACGTTTCAGCATCATTCACATCCTCCTATGCCACCGATCGCGCGGATCGCGCGGGATTGCACACCCCTCGAATTTTCAGGATGTAAGGCTGCAAGCTCAGAGCCACCGCGCAGAGTCAGCGGCCGACCCGGAGCCGCCTCATCAGTATGAGGCCTTCGACCGGTCAAAATCGCCAAAAACCCCCTGTATAATGGAGAAATGGCGCTGCACGACACCCTCCTCGCCCCGGTCGCGTTGCGCAGCGCTGTCCTCGATAACGGTCTCAAGCTGCTCGTCCAGGAGGTCCACACCGCGCCGCTGGTGTCGGTCTGGTGCTGGTACCGCGTGGGGTCGCGCGATGAGGGTCCCGGGTCCACCGGCGTGTCCCATTGGGTCGAGCACATGAATTTCAAGGGGACGGCGAACATCCCTCGCGACCAGATGAAAGGGATCGTCGAGCGCTTTGGCGGGATGTGGAACGGCTACACGTGGATCGACCAGACCACCTACCTGGAGACCGCCGGACGCGACGCGCTCGACCGGATGCTGTTCATCGAGGCCGAGCGGATGGCCAACGGCCTCTACGAGCCCGATGAGTGCGAGTCGGAGCGGACGGTGATCATCTCCGAGCTGCACGGAGGCGAAAACGACCCCGACCAGCTCCTCGACACCGAGGTGACGGCCACCGCCTTCCGCGTGCATCCGTACGGCCACCCGACCATTGGCTGGATCGACGACCTGCGGTCGATGACGCGCGACGATCTCTACGGTCATTACCGCCGCTTCTACATTCCAAACAACGCCACGCTCGTGGTCGTCGGCGACGTCGAGGCAGACGACGTCATAGGTCGCGCGGAGAAGCATTTCGGCGCGATTCCCTCGGAATCGGAGCCCGCCCGGATCTCCGTCGCGGAGCCCGCACAATCAGCCGAGCGCCGGGTGGTGGTGGAGCGCGAGGGCACCGTCGGGTACGTGAAGCTCGTCTATCACGCCCCGGCGGCCGGTGAGCCCGACTTCTTTCCGATGCTGGTGCTCGATGCCGTCCTGTCCGGCGCGAAGGGCGTGAACCTCTGGTCGAGTTTCCGCGGCACGCCGCCGCAGCGGACGGCGCGCCTCTACACCGGCGTTGTCGATCGCGGGCTGGCATCGGCGGTCTCAGGCGCGCTGCTGCCGACCGCCGACCCGTTCCTCTACACGCTGTCGTTCACGGCCATGGAAGGGATCGGCGTCGACACCGTCGAGGCGAAGGCGCTGGCGGAGATCGAGCGCGTCCGCTCTGGAGGCATCCAGCCGGAGGAGCTCGTTCGCGCGAAGCGGCAGCTCCGGGCGCGTCTCGTGTTCGAGAACGACAGCGTCACCAACATCGCGCACCAGCTCGGATATTTCGAGACCGTCACGGGACCGGGCACCTTTCCGCTGCTGCGGTCGAGAATCGAGCAGGTCACCGCGGAGGAGGTGTGGGACGTCGCGCGCCGGCGGCTTGCCCCATCGAACCGCACAGTCGGCTGGTTCCGTCCGATCGAGGCGCGATGATGGCGACACTCGCGCGGGGCCTGTCCCCGGTCCGTGCCGTGCTCGACAACGGCGCGGTGGTTCTCGTCCAGCAGACGGCTGCCGCGCCTGCCGTCACGATCAACGCGACCTTTCTCGCCGGCAGCCTGTACGATCCCGACGCGACGCCGGGGCTGGCGTATCTCACGGCGCGGGTGATGGACCGCGGGACCGAGCACCGGAGCGCCGATGCCCTGGCCGAGGCGCTCGACGAGCGCGGCGTGTCGCTTCGCCTCAACACCACCCGGCACGCGTTGACGCTGTCGTGCACCTGCCTCACCGAGGATTTCCCCGACGTGCTGGCTCTCGTCGTGGACGTGGCGCGCAGGCCGGCGTTCCCGCCCGAGGAGTTCGCCAAGCGCCGCGCGGATACGATCACGATCATCCGGCAGGACGACGACAGTCCCGCCGTGCGGGCGGTCACCGGCCTCGTGGAGCTGCTGTACGGCGGGAACCATCCGTACGGGCGTCCCGCGAAGGGGACCGTTCCCGTCATCGAAGGCATCGATCGAACCGCCGTCGCCGCATTTCATTCCGCGCACGTCCGGCCCGCGGTCCTGTCGCTTGCTGTCGTCGGCGACGTGAGTCCCGACGCCGTGCTCGCGCGCGCGCAGGCGGAGCTCGAGGACTGGGCGGGCGCGCCTGCCGGCCCAATCGTCGTTCCGCCGCCCCCTGCGTCGGCCGCGCGGCGCGAACGCATGTTCGCGATGCCCGGCAAGCCCCAGACCGACATCGCGTACGGCTTCACGACGATCAGCCGCCTCGACCCCCGCTACTGCGCGTACTGGATGATGAACAACATCCTCGGGCAGTTCGGCCTCGGCGGCCGGCTGGCCGAGAACATCCGCGAGCGTCAGGGCATGGCGTATTACGCCTTCAGTGTCTTCGACGCGAACGTCGGCGAGGGACCGCTCATGGTCCGGGCCGGCGTCGACCCGCAGAACGTCCGCCGCGCCATCGACGCGATTGACCTCGAGGTTCGCCACCTCGGGCTCGAAGGGCCCACGGCCGTGGAGATGCAGGAGACGCGTGATTCTCTGATCGGGTCGATCCCGCGGATGTTCGAGACGAACGAGAGCATCGCCGAGTTCCTCCAGACGGGCGAGCAGTTCGGGCTGGGGCTCGACTACGATCGGCGGCTTCCCGGATTGCTGGACGCGGTCACGCGCGACGAGGTCGCGTCGGCGGCCGCCGAAGTACTGGAGCCCGCGCGCGCCGCCGTCGCCGTCGCCGGGCCGCACGAGGGGAGCGCGTGAGCCTGGCCAAGCCATCCGGCACCGCGCGCGCGGTGCTCTTCGACGTGGACTTCACGCTGATCTACCCGGGACCGACCTTCCAGGGCGTCGGCTACCGCCACTTCTGCGCGCGCCACGGCATCGGCGTGGATCCGGCCGCATTCGAGCAGGCGGTGGCGGGCGCCTCGACCCTGCTGGACTCTTCCGGAGGCATCTACGATCCGCAGGTCTTCATCGACTACACGAAGCGCATCATCGAGCTGATGGGCGGATCCGGACCGGGTGTAGAGCGGGCCTCGCGCGACATCTATGACGAGTGGGCGGCGTGCCAGCACTTCTCGTTGTACGAGGATGTGGCCGACGTCCTTCGCGGCCTGCACCGAGCGGGGCTCAAGATCGGGCTCATTTCCAACACGCAGCGGTGCCTCACGTCCTTTCAGAAGCACTTCGAGCTGGACGGCCTCTTCTCGGCCGCGGTCTCCTCGTCGGACCACGGGTACATGAAACCGCATCCGAGCATCTTCGAGGCGGCGCTGCGCGCGCTCGACACCGAACCGGGGGACGCGGTGATGGTCGGCGACAGCCTCGCGCACGACATCGAGGGTGCCCTGCTTTGCGGCATGCGTGCCGTGCTCGTGTCGCGGTCGGGCGCTCCGCAGGCATGCCCGCCCGAGGTTCCGGTGATACAGTCTCTGCGGGAGCTGCCCCCGCTGCTGGCAGGCCGGGCTCAAACGTAATTCAAAGGAGGAGGGGAGGAGGGAAGGCGTGTTCCCGGTTGAATGCGACAGCCAGAAGACGCGCGTGTACGTTTCCCCTCCTCCCTTCCTCCTGTTCGTTTTCCTCGTACGCCGCGCCTCTATGCTCATTCGTCCGCTGACTACGCTCGAAGAATGCCGCAAGGTGGCGGAGCTCGAACGGCACGTCTGGGGTTACACCGACGCCGAAGACGTCGTCCCTCCTCCCGTTCTCATCGTGTCGATCAAGCGCGGGGGCATCCTGCTCGGTGCGTTCGACGACGCGGGGGAGATGAAGGGGTTCGTGTACTCGATGCCGGGCGTGAAGGCCGGCCGGCTGACGCAGTGGTCGCACATGCTGGGCGTGACCGCCGAGGCGCGCGACCGGGGGCTCGGGGCGAGGTTGAAACTCGCGCAGCGCGAGGCGGCGCTGGCGATGGGCGTCGATCTTATCGAGTGGACGTACGACCCGCTGCAGGCGATGAACGCGCACCTGAACTTCGCCAAGCTTGGCGTCGTGGTCGAGGACTACGAGGAGAACGTGTACGGAGAGTCGTCGAGCGTGCTGCACCGGGGCACGCCGACCGATCGGTTCGTGGCCGAATGGCACATCACGCTGCCGCACGTCGAGCGGCGCATCGCGGCGATCGACAGGCCTGTGATGCGCGACCGATCGGTGTCGGACGCGCCGGTGGTCAACGCGTCACTCGAGAGAGACGAGTGGCTGAGGCCCGGCACGCCCCGGCTGGATCACGGCGACAGACGGCTGCTCGTCGAGATTCCGGTGGGATTCACCGAGATGCAGGCGAGCGAGCCCGACCTCGCGCTCGACTGGCGGCTGGCCACACGCGCGATCTTCCAGACGTATCTGGGCCGCGGCTACAAGGTCGTGGATTTCTTTCTGGCCCGCGCCTCTCGCCGAGGGCAGTACCTGCTGGCCGCGCCGTAGCCTGCCTGTCCGTTGAGCCCCGCATAGCCTGTTCCGTCGGCCGCCGGCGCCGTCCTGCGGAATTACGTATAATACAGAACTATGGAATACAACATCTCCGCGACCGAGCTGGCGCGTGCCCTGGGAGATGTCCTTGCCCGCGTGCGGTACCGGCAGGAGTCATTCGTGGTGGAGCGCAACGGCAAGCCGATCGCGCGCCTCTCGCCCGTGAACCCTGCGGCCGCCGCCGCGTCGCTGCGTGAGGCACTGGCGGCCTGGTGCGACACCCCGGCGGATCCCTCCTTTGCCAACGACCTCGAGCGCGTCGGCGCGTCCGACCGCGCGCCGCTGAACCCATGGGGGTCGTAATCGATACGAGCGCCCTCGTCGCGGCCGAGCGCGCCGCTCGAGAAAGACCCTCCAAAGATGCTGGGATGTGGGATCGTCTGGTGGGCGAGATTGCGACTGAACCTGCCGTCCTGCCGGCGGTGGTGTACGCCGAGCTGCTCGTTGGCGTTCGGCTCGCCGGCAATGCCAGGCGCGCCGCTACGCGCCGCGCCAAAATCGATGCGCTCGTGCTGCGGGTCCCGATCGTCGATTTCGACGCCGCCATCGCCGGCGAGTGGGCGCGGCTCTTTGCGACTCTGAGCCGCCGCGGCGAACTGATCCCGTCAAACGATCTCGCGGTGGCGGCAACGGCTCGTCACCTGGGATTCAGCGTGCTCGTCGGTCCAGACGACGAGCGGCACTTCCGGCGAGTGCCTGGGCTCCAGGTCACGAAGGTCGGCCGGTAGGTCCTGCGCTTTCGGCGCGCCCGGTTGACTTTCGCGAAGCGTCCGACGGGATTACCGAGGCATTCACTCGTTCCGCAACACGGTGGCGGGCTCGACCCGCGAGGCACGTCGAGCGGGCACGAATGCGGCGACCCAGGCGAGGCCCAGCAGCCCGGCCGTCACGGCGAGCATCGTCCAGGGATCCGCCGGCTGAACGTTGAACAACTGATGCGACACGGCGCGTCCCGCGGCGACGCCCAACGCCGTGCCGGCCAGGAGCCCGACAACGACGATCAGTAAAGCTCTCCGGACGACGGCGCGCCGCACGGCGAGGGGCTCCGCGCCGAGCGCGATGCGAATCGCCGTCTCGCGGGCGCGCACCTCCACCGAGTAGAGCAATGCTCCGAGCAGACCAATCGCCGCAAGCGGCACGCAGAATCCGGCAATCAGGGTGAGCAGCAGCGCCTTTCCCCGGAACGGCACGAGGCCTGTGTGCCACGCGTCTCGCAGCAAGGTGAAGTGCTTGGGCGGCAGGTCTCCCCAGACGCGCTCCAGCGCGGTCCGAATCGCCGGCAAGGCGCTCCCCACCGAGGCGCTGGTTCTGATGACCACGACGCCGAACGGAGCCCCGCGGCGCGGCGGCACGAAGAACTGCGGCGCCGCCGGCTCGGCAGGCGTCGAGTACACCAGATCGTTAACCACGCCGACGATTCGGCCTCCCTCCCAGGTCGTTCTGATCGTGCTGCCGAGTAGACCCACGTACAGCTCGCTTCCCATCACGCTCGCCGTCGGTGCTAGCTGCCTGGCCAGGGTCTTGTTCACAATGACGATGTCCACCATACCCGCGTAATCCGGATCGTCGAAACCGCGACCGGCTACTAATTCCGCGCCCAGCGCGCGGACGAATTCCGGACTGACCACATCGCCGCGTGCGCGCATGCTCGGAAACAAAGCGCGCTCGCCGAACTCGGAAACCTCCTCCCAATGGTCATAGGGGCGCCCGGGCTCCGATGTCCACGGTCGTGAACCGCCCTTTACGAGTGGCACGGATGACAACGACGCCGAGGCGATCACGCCTGGGATTCCATGCAGGCTCTCCAGCGATGCCGCGGTTCTCCTCAGCTTTTCCTCGTACCTCGCGTCGAATTCGGGATGGTTGTTGCGGTACTTTGTCAAGTTCGCCCCGGCGGGAGCGGCGGGTAATGGTGGCGTGAACAACAGCACGTGCTTCGAGTCGAACCCGTAATCGAACGTCGCCGCGCGCACGAAGCTGTGGACCATCAGGCCGGACAGGTACAGCAGGAGCGCCGTCAGCGCCACCTGCGCGACGAGCAACCCATGTCGGAGTCGCTCGGCGGTGAACGGCAGTTGCCCGACGTGCCCCTCGAGCAAGCGCAACGGCGAGGTGTGTCGTATTACTGCGATCGGAAGAGCGATCAGGAGTGCAAGCCCTATGAGCGACGCAGCACTCGCAAACATGAAGGTACGAATATCGGGTGTGAGGTACTGCCCCCGGCTCAATTCGCGCGGGAGGACGCTGACGACGAAGGCCGTGAGCGGGCGCGCCGCGATCCACGCCAACGCGAACGCGATCCCCGCGAGCAGCGCGTTCTCGATTGCGAACTGCCGCGCGAGGCGCAGCCGCCCGGCGCCGAGCGAGAGCCGCACACCCAGCTCGTGAAAACGTCCGATCGCGCCCGCGAACACCAGCGCGGCGACTTGCACCCACGCCACGAGCAGCAGCAGACATGCGGCGCCAAAGAGCACCAGCAGCGTTCGGCCGCCATCGGGGCGGATCGCATCCGCGAGTTCTTTGAACTCGAGCGCGGGGAAACGCGCGGCGAGCTGCTCGACCGTGGCGCCGGGCGCAAGGCGCGCGTAGGCGGGCGGCCGCGGCTTCAACAATCGCAAGGGCGCCCAGACGTCCGTTTCACCCGGGAACTTCACGCCTGGTCCCATCACACCGACAATCCGCACGCGGTGCCCCGCCAGCTCGCGAACGCCAAGGACCCCGGGATCGCCGCCGAACGCCCGCTGCCACAGGCCGTGATCGATGATGACCGGGAGCGGCACACCCGACTGAGGCGAGAGAAGTGCCGGACTTGATTCGTCGTCCTTCGTGAAGTCGGCGCCGAGTGCGGGCGCGAGTCCGAGGAGGCGAAAGAAGCGCGAGTCGACCCCCGCTACCTTGAGGCCGAGCTCGCGGGCCTCGGGATCGAGCGCCGGCGTGAACCCGGCCTGCGTGACGCCCACGAGCAGTGGGCAGCTTTCAACGGCGGCCCGGAGGCGCTCGCGTTCGGGCTCCAGTGCGGGCAGATACACCAGCTCCGGTAGCTCCCCGCCGACATGGCGGTAGTCGATCGAGACCAGTTCTTCGGGGTTCTGGAACGGCAATGGCCGGAACAACAGTCCGTCAATCACCGAAAAGAGTGCGCTGTTGATCCCTATTGCGCAGGCGATAGGAAGGACGACGGCCGCCGACAACGGCGGCCGGCGGCGAATCATCCGAAGTCCGAGGGTGAGGTCTGTAGGGACTCCGCCCAAGCGATCCGCTCCTCGCAAGGAGAGGTCTCGGTGCGAGCATAGCACTTTCCAGACGCCAGCGTCGCGGTGGGGAACGATGGTGTAGTGACGTAATCCACCCGCTCGGATGACGGCTCACGACGCGCGCGATCTTCCGGGCGCACCTGGTACGCGGCTACCGCGTCGTGGACTTCTTCCTCGCGCACCCGGGGCGGAGAGGGCAGTACCTGCTCGCCGTGAGGCTCGTTATTTTCGCGCGACGTGCAGACTGGACATCGCGCGCTCACTCGCTCCTCAACAGGGCGCCTGGATCTACCTCGGACGCACGCCTAGCCGGCACGAATGCGGCGACCCAGGCGAGCGCCATCAACGCGACCGTGACGCCGATCATGGTCCAGGGATCGGCTGGCTGAACGTTGAACAGTTGGTGCGACACGATACGTCCTGCGGTCATGCCCAGCGCCGTGCCGACAAGCAGACCGACACCGACAATCGTCAAACCTCGTCTGACGACCGACCGGCGCACCGTGCCGGGCTCCGCGCCGAGCGCGATACGAACCGCCGTCTCGCGGGCGCGCACCTGCACCGAGTACAACAGCGCGCCCATCAGACCGATCGCGGCAAGCGGCACGCAGAATCCCGCGATCAGGGTGAAGAGCAGCGCCTTACCGCGAAAAGGGACGAGCCCTGCGTGCCAGGCGTCGCGCAGCAGCGTGAAATGTTTGGGCGGAAGATCGCCCCAGATCTGTTCCAGCGCTGTGCGAATGGCCCGCGAGGTGGTCTCCACGTCACCGGCGGTTCTGATCACCACCACGGTGCCGTAAGGCGCCGAAAGAAGACTCGGGACGAAGAACTGCGGTACCGCGGCCTCACCAGGCGTCGAATAGACCAGATCGTCAATCACCCCTATGATGCGCCCTTTCGACCACGTGGTTCTGATCGTAGTCCCGAGCAGACCCGGGTACAATTCGGTGCCCGTTACATTCATGATCGGCGCGAGCTGCCTGGCCAGCGTCCTATTGACGATGACGATGTCCTCCCTGCCTGCGTACTGTGGATCATCGAACGCGCTCCCGGCGACGAGCCTGGCGCCGAGCGCGCGAACGAACTCCGAACTGACCGTGTCGCCGCGAGCCGGCATCGGGGGAATCAAGTGGCGACCGCCGAACTCCCTTACGTCGAGCCAGTTATCTCGGGGCCGTCCGGGCTGTGAGGTTGACGGTCGTGAACCGGTCGTCACGAGCGGCACGGACCACAGCGATGCTGCAGCCACTACGGTGGGATTGCGACGAAGACTCTCCAGAGACGCGGCGATCCTCCGCGTCTTTTCTTGCATCCGAGCGTCGATTACCGCGTTGCTGCGGTCCCCGAGGTACTTTGTCAAGTCCATTCCGCGGGCCAACGGAGGAATCGGCGGCGTGAAGAGGAGCACGTGTTTGGAATCGAACCCGTAGTCGAACGTCGCCGCGCGCACGAAGCTGTGGACCATCAGCCCTGCGAGGTACAGCAAGAGCACTGTGACTGACACCTGCGCGGCGAGCAGGATGTGGCGGAGTCGCTCGGCTGAGAATGGCAGGCTGCCGACATGTCCTTGAAGGAGACGTAACGGGGACGCGCGGCGAATGACGCTGGCGGGGAGAACCGTCAGAAGCACGAGGCCGATCAGAGACGCCGCGCACGTAAAGAAGAATGTACGCGCGTCGGGCGTCAGATACTGACCAAGGCTCAACTCGCGGGGTAGGGTGCTCACAATGAACGCAGTGAGGGGCCGTGCCGCCAGCCATGCGAACGCGAATGCGATCCCCCCGAGCAGGGCGTTTTCAACGGCGAACTGGCGCAGGAGTCGCGCTCGTCCGGCGCCAAGGGCTAGGCGCACGCCGAGCTCGCGGTACCGTCCAATTGCGCTCGCGAATACCAGGGCGGCAACCTGCACCCACGCGACGAGCAGCAGGAGGGAGGCTGCGCCAAAGAGCACGAGGAGTGTCCGGCTGCCATCGGGGCGAATCGCATCCGCGAGTTCTTTGAACTCGAGCCTGGGGAACCTGGCGGCAAGTTGGTCGACGGTGGCGCCCGGCGCGAGTCGCGCATAGGCGGGCGGGCCACTCTGGCCGGTTCGAAGCGGTACCCAGACGTTAGTTTCGCCCGGGAACTTCACGCCGGGCTCCATCACGCCAACAATCCGGACGCGACGGCCCGCGAGGTCGCGGACGCCCAGGATAGCAGGATCTCCGCCGAAGGCCCCCTGCCACAGGCCATAGTCGATGATGACCGGAAGTGGTTCAGTCGATCGGGACGTGAGCAATGCGGGACTTGATTGATCGTCCTGACTGAAGTCCGAGCCGAGTGCGGGCGTCAATCCCAGCAGACGAAAGAACCGCGAGTCGATGCCCGTGACCTGAAGGCCGAGTTCACGCGCCTCAGGATCAAACGCCGATACCGGCCCGGCGTCTGCGGTCCCACGAAGAAGAGGACAGCTTTCGAGGCCCGCCCGAAGGCGTTCGCGTTCCGGGGCGAGGCTCGGGAGATACATGAGCTCCGGCAGTTCCGCGCCTGTCCGCCGGTACTCGATAGCAATCAGCTCGTCCGGATTCCTGAAGGGCAGCGGTCGAAATAGCAGTCCATCCATCACCGAAAAGAGTGCGGTGTTGATCGCGATGGCGAGGCCGATTGGGAGGACAACCGCCCCCGACAAGAGCGGCCGACAGCGGATCATCCGAAGTGCCAGGCGGAGGTCGGCGAGCCCTGAGGCCATGCGATCGCTCCGAGAGCAGAGGTCACTGACGCATCGTGAGCATAGCACTATTCCGTTGAGCAGACGATGGCGGGCCGGCCGACCCAATGTGAAAACCCTCGCAGTGCCACTGGAACTCAGTGCAACACTGCAACGGCTCGGACATCAGTAAGCCAGGGTTCGTCAGAACAATCCCCGCGGTCAAGAGCAACGAGAACATTCGAAGTTTCTTCACGATGTCACCTCTGTGTCTTGGCCTCCAGATCGTCGCGCCGCTCACGGAGCGGAGGGATGTGGCAGTGCAGCACCGCAAGACGGAAGTAGAGATCCTGGCGAAACAGACCTCGCGCCACGTCTTCCGATACGGGCCGGTTGGTCGCGGCGATGATCCGCACGTCGAAGCGGGCGTTCTTCGCGTCGCCCAGTCGGCGCACCTCGCCCGTTTCCAGAAACCGGAGCAGATGTCCTTGCACCGCGAGCGGGACGTCACCGATCTCGTCGAGAAAAAGCGCGCCACGATGCGCCCGCTCGACGACGCCCGGCTGGTCGCTGACGGCGCCAGTGAACGCCCCCTTCCGATGGCCGAAGAGCTCGGACTCGAACAGCGCATCGGGGATACTGGCGCAGTTCAGCGTCACCAATGGATGGTCCCGTCGCCGGCTCGACCGGTGAACAGCCTCCGCGACTAACTCCTTGCCGACGCCTGTCTCGCCGGTGAGCAGGATCGTGCTCTCCGTCGGCGCGGCGTGCGCGATCCACTCGACCACCTCGCGCATCGCCCGACTGACGGCAACGATTCCCAACGACGCCCTGTCGCCGGATCGTGCGCTCAGCACGGCAGGCCGTCCATGTCTCGCGTGGTGCACATCCCTGACATCATCGGGCCGCACGCGCAGCAGCGGCGAATGCCCATGCCCGTCGATGACGACCCGCAGCGCTGCCGCCAGTGCCTGCTCGTCGAGAAACGGCTTGTAGGCCACCCCCCTTGCCCCAAACCGACAGGCGTCCTGCAGCACTTCGTCTTCGCAGTAGCAGCCCGTGACGACGAGCAGCGGCGGGCAACTCTCAAATGTCGTCAGGCGTCTCAGAACGGTCAACCCGGACATGTCGCCGAGTCGCACGTCGACTACGATCGCGTCGTACCGTCTCGCTGCGGCCCGCTCGAGACCTGCGGCGCCGGTCGTGGTCCACTCGATCTGACAGCCGCACTCCTGCAGCAGGAGGGACAAGGCGTGATCCGGCTCGTCGTCGATCCAAAGAACCTCCACCACACGGCCAGCCGCCGTTGGCAGTTCGTGGGTAGGGATCGAGGAAGATGGACGATGGGCACGGGGATCCTGCCCGGAAGTGCCGGCAGACCAGACACGCGCGCCATCATGGGGTATTGGAAAGCAGGGCGGAACGCACGGTGATGCAGCCGCGTCGAGTTGCGACATTCGACACCCCCGAAGAAGCAGGTAGCGAATCTACCAATCGCGCTGCCGCCAGCGATACCACGCCGGACGCATTAGAGCAAGCTGCGTACCCCGACAGCTGACGTCATGGCCTACTCCACCTTATGGGGATGGACTCGTCCGTGGAACGCGGGGGCTGAAGGGAACCTGGCGCGCCGCAGCGCCTGACGAATGCGACTACGGCTCGGCGCGAACTTGAACCTCGCGCCTGGCCTTCCAAACGGCTCTCACATGCCCGCAATCGACGCTTGGCAATCCGTCCCGCCTCCGCCAAGGCTTCGGCGGGGCAGGCGATCGGCACTCGACAATCAGCAATCCGTGAATCGGCAATCTGCAACCGGCAATCGGCAATGACTCGCCGCATCCGTTATCCAGGCGGCCAGGTCATAGCGCGTCCGCCGAGGACGTGCAGGTGGATATGGAACACGGACTGGCCCGCCTTCGCCCCGCAGTTGAAGACCGTGCGGTAGCCGTCGGCGAATCCGCGTTCCTTCGCCAGCGCAGCGGCCCGGCGCACCATCTCACCCGTCAGGTTGTCGTCCTCAGGCGTCAGATCGTTGAGGCTGGCAATGTGACGGCGCGGCACGATCAGCACGTGCATCGGCGCCTGCGGGTTGATGTCCTTGAAGACAACCAGGTGTTCGTCCTGGTGGACGATCGCACCGGGAATCTCACCCGCCACGATCTTGCAGAACAGGCACTCTTCCATCACGACCTCCTCCCTAATCGGGGCTCCGCCCCGAACCCCGGCTCGGTCGCTTGCGTGCTTCGACGGGGCTCAGCACGCCCTGAGCCATGCCGAAGGGCGGAGACCCCTGCGCCCCGCGCCGCTCCGTCCCACCCCGACGCGCTGAGAAACGCGCGCCGGGGGCCCCGGCGCGCGGCCGCGCCGTGCGCGGCGCCGTTACGCGGCGTTGCGAACTGCTACGCGCCGCGTAACGGTCTAAGTACCGCAACACGCGGAATCGATTGCAAATCGGCGCGGACGCGCACCACGGTCCAACCGGTCTCCGCCGCGAGGGCTCGCACCTGCGGCTCCTGCCCGAAGCCGAATTCGACGGCCAGCAGGCCGTCCTCGGTAAGCCGCGCGGGCGCCTCCGCGAGCAGGCGTCGCACGACGTCGAGTCCGTCCGGTCCCGCGAACAGCGCCTCGGCGGGCTCGAATCGGGCGACCTCGGGCTGGAGGCCGGCGGCGTCGGTTGTCGGAATGTACGGTGGATTCGAGAGGATCAGGCCGGCCGTCCGCGTCACGCCCTCCAGCACATCCGTCTGCACGAACTCGATGCGGCCGCCCACGCCATGCCGCCGCGCGTTGCGCCGCGCCACGTCCAGGGCGGCTGCCGACGTGTCGGTCGCCACGACGCGGGCGGTCGGAAACTCGACCGCGATCGCGACCGCGATGCACCCGCTCCCCGTGCCCACGTCGATCGCGCAGGACACATCGAGGCGCCGGCGCGCGCATTCGATCGCTTCTTCAATCAGCAGCTCGGTTTCGGGGCGGGGGATGAGGACGTCGGGGGTGACCTCGAAGTCGAGGTTCCAGAACTCGCGCGTGCCGACGATGTAGGCGATCGGCTCCCGAGCCGCGCGGCGCGCGATGAGCAGGTGAAAGGCGGGGTCGAAGCCCGCCGGAACGGGGTCCCGCGCGCGTGTCAGCAGCTGCCCGCGATCCCATCGGAGCACATGACGCGCGAGCACTTCCACATCGATCGTCGCTTCCTCGAGGTCGATGCCGGCGCCGCGGAGCGTCTTCCGGGCCTCGGCCAGGCGCTCGTGCAGGAGGGGCATCAGCGCACGGGATCGGCTTCGGCCGTGTCGGTCACTTCCTTGAGCTTCTCAGCGGTGAAGTGCGCGGCGGCCGCGTCGATGAGCTCGCCGAGGTCCCCGTCGAGCGCCAGCGTGAGCTGGTGCATGGTGAACGGAATGCGGTGGTCGGTGATGCGGTTCTCGCGGAAGTTGTAGGTCCGGATCTTCTCGGACCGATCGCCGGTGCCCACCTGCGTTCTCCGGTCCTTCGCGATGGCTTCCTGCTGCCGCCGCATCTCCATCTCGTAGAGGCGGGACCGCAGCACCTTCATCGCCTTCGCGCGGTTCTTCACCTGCGACTTCTCGTCCTGCTGCGAGACGACGACGCCGGTGGGGATGTGGGTGATGCGGACGGCGGAGTAGGTGGTGTTGACGCTCTGGCCGCCCGGGCCGCTCGAGCAGAAGGTGTCGATGCGCAGATCCTTCGCGTCGATCTGGATGTCGACTTCCTCCGCTTCCGGCAGGACGGCGACGGTCGCGGTCGACGTGTGAATGCGGCCGCTGGCCTCGGTCGCCGGCACGCGCTGCACGCGATGCACGCCGCTGTCGTACTTCAGGCGGCTGTAGACGCCGCGCCCCTCGATGAGCGCGGTGACTTCCTTGATGCCCCCGCCGCCGCTGTCGCTGATGTTGAGCACCTCGACGCGCCACCGCTGCCGCTCCGCGTACCGCGAGTACATGCGGAACAGGTCGGCCGCGAACAGCGCGGCCTCGTCGCCTCCGGCGCCGGCGCGGATTTCCAGCACGACGTTCTTCTCGTCGTTGGGGTCCTTTGGAACGAGGAGCACGCGGATCTCGGCAAGGAGCGCGTCTCGCCTGGCTTCGAGCGCCTTCAGCTCTTCCTGCGCGAGCTCGCGCATGTCGGGGTCCGTCAACAGCTCTTCGGTCGTGGTGATCCGGGCGACCATGTCCTTGTACGCGCGGAAGTGCTCGACGAGCGGCTGCATCTCCGCGAGCATCTTCGAGTGCGTACGGAACTTCGCCGTGTCGGCCTGGACCGCCGGGTCGGCCACCTCGGCCATCAGTTGCTCGTACTTGGCCTCAACCGAGGCGAGTTTGTCGAACATGGTCGTCTGTCTATCCCCGTAGCGCAGCCCTTTAGGGCTGCCCGCGGCCGTTCGGCAGGCCTGAAGGCCTGCGCTACCAGAGGCCGCGGTTGATTTTGCAACGCGCTCTCAGGGCTGCCAGGGTAACGCGCCTCCCGAAACAGGCGGCAGGAAGGCGACCTCGTCGCCGTCCTGCAGCGGTGTCGAGAGCGGCGCGTACTCCTCGTTGACCGCCACTGAAACCGCCTGCCCGTACGCGGCGAGATCCGGATGCTCCGTCGCGAGCGCGTCCCATGCCGAACGCGCCGTGGCACCCGCCGGCAGCTCGCGCCGCAGGTCGCCGGCTCCGGCAATCTCGCGCAGGCGGGCGAACAGGTGAATCGTCACGAGCATGCGCGCTCGAGCGCGGCCCGCCGCGCGGTCTCGTCGTGCGGATCCGCCGTCGCTCCCTCGATCCACACCTCGCCGCCGTCGAAGTGCTCGTGCTTCCAGATCGGCGCGATCTGCTTCACGCGCTCGATCACGTACCGGGACGCGGCGAACGCGTCAGCGCGGTGCGGAGACGAGGCGGCAATCACGATGCTCGCATCGCCGATGGCGAGGCGGCCGACGCGATGATGGATCGCGAGCGCGACCGCCGGCCAGCGTTCACGGGCCTCGGCGTCGATCCGCTCGAAGGCCCGCACGGCGAGCGGCTCGTACGCTTCGTAGTCGAGCCAGAGAACCCGGCGGCCCGCGTTGTGTTCCCTGACGAGACCCACGAAGGTCACGACGGCGCCCGAGGCCGGGGCAGCCACGAGCGCGGCGGCCGCGGCCGCATCGAGCGGCGCGTCCGTCACCGCGAACCTGGCGTCGGCGCGCATCCTCTCAGTATACCGTGCGCCAGAAATGGCTGAGCGGGCCGTGGCCGTGACCCAGGCCCGGAGCGTTCCTGATGGCGCCGTCCAGGTATTCCCTCGCGCGCTCGATGGCCTCGCGATCGCGCAGTCCGCGCGCCAGGTTCGCCGCGATGGCCGACGCCAGCGTGCAGCCGGTCCCATGCGTGTTGCGCGTCACGTGTCTCGGTCCTCGGATCTCGAACGTCCCTTCCTCCGAGCAGGCGACGTCGATTACGACAGCAGGCGCGCACGGCGCGCCTGCGAGGGAGCGGAGCGGGGCGGAGGGGTCCCCGCGAGCGACCGAGCCGGGGTCCGGGGCGGAGCCCCGGTTGAAGAGGTGTCCCCCCTTGACGAGTACGACGCGCGGACCGAGCGCCAGGATCCGTCGCGCGGCTTCCTGCATGTCCTCGATGGAGGCGATGCGCATGCCCGCCAGCACCTCGGCCTCCGGCACGTTCGGCGTGACCATGTGCGCGCGCGGCAGCAGTTCCGCCCGCATGGCCGCGACCGCATCTTCATCGAGCAGACGGTCGCCGCCTTTCGCAATCATCACGGGATCGACGACGACGAGCGGAAGCTCGAGGCTGTCGATCGCCGCCGCGACCGCCTCCACGATTGCGGCCGTGGCAAGCATGCCGGTCTTGACGGCGTTCACGCCGAAGTCGCCGGACACGGCTTCGATCTGCGCCGTGACCAGATCCGCCGAGAGCGCCGTCCATGCCGTGACGCCGAGCGTGTTCTGCGCCGTCACCGCGGTGATCGCCGTGAGGCCGTACACGCCGTGCGCGGCGAAGGTCTTCAGGTCCGCCTGAATGCCGGCGCCGCCGCCCGAGTCGCTTCCCGCAATTGTCAGTGCCGTGCGCATACAGTAGAATTTGAAGCTTATGACCGTCAGATTTCAAACGACCGGCAGCCTGCTCGACGCGCTGACGACCGTGGCGGAGACGGGCGCCGCGATCCGCGCCGCGGCCGTCCTGTTCATCGCCGCGCTCACCGCGGCCGCCGCGCAGGTCAGTCTCCCCCTGCCGTTCACGCCGGTGCCCTTCACACTGCAGCCGATGATCGTCCTGCTTGGCGGCGCGGTGCTCGGCTCGCGCCTCGGGCTCTCGAGCCAGGTGCTGTATCTCGCCGCGGGTATCGCCGGCCTGCCGGTGTTTGCCGCCTCGCCGGTGCTGCCGCAGGGGGCGCTTCGCCTGCTCGGTCCGACCGGCGGGTACTTGATGGCGTATCCGCTGGCGGCCTTCGTCGCCGGCTGGCTCGCCGAGCGCGGCCTCGATCGACGGTACTGGACGTCGGTCGTCGCGATGGCCGCCGGCCTTGCCGTCGTGTTCACCTGCGGCGTGGCCTGGCTCGCCTGGTTCGCACGTCCGGCCGCGGGCGTCACCGTCGCGCTTGGCACCGGCCTGTTCCCGTTCCTGCCGGCTGACATCGTCAAGCTTCTCGTCGCGGCTGCGATCATGCCGGCGGCGTGGAAGCTCCTCGGCACGAGGCAGGGCTGAAGCCCTGCGCTACCGGATATAGCCAAGGCTCCTGAGCCTGTCGATCATCTCCTGATCGAGGGGTTGTCCAGTTCGCGATAAAGTGATCGTCGACGGCCGCCCGTACGTTGCCACTTCCCGCACCGGATACTTCGCGCGAAACTCCCCGCTGAACACGTTGACGAGCGGAGCGCCCGCCAGGTCCCGGCTGATGGGGACGCCGAGCGCGTGCAGCACGGTCGGCATGACATCGGTCGGACGCGCGTCCACCCGGACACCGGCTGCGGTGTGCGGGCCGCTGAGCGCGAGCATGCCGTCAGCCGGCGTGCCCACGCGTCCCGGTTGCGTCACGATGGCCGCGAGAAGATCGGGCGCGGGCGCCGCCAGGAACGCCAGCAGCCTGTCCAGGAACACGTAGTAGCTCCGCAGCGCGTCCAGCCGTCCCGCCATGACGGACGGTGGCAGCGTGCCGGCGCCAAGCAGCGCATGCTGCGCGATATCGAGGCCGGGCAGATAGATCGCAAGGAGGTCGGGCGGCGGCGTGGAAACACGCCGCGCCAGCGCGAGCTGGATGGCATCGATCTCGGCGGATCGTTGCAGCACGGCACGCACGTCCGCCTCGCTGGACGGCAGCCCGCTCAGCCACTGCGCGACCTCCGACGCCGACTCCGCCTGAACGCCCGGCCACTCCGAGCGCAGCCGGTCGTAGAGCGACGCGGGGGCGATCTCCGCGTCGAGGGGTCCGCCGCGTTCCAGCCGCAGCGTGGCGCGATCGCTGAGCACGATGCCGCGTGTGCCGCCCGTCGATTCCGCGGGCCACGTCGCCCACCAGTCGATCACCGCCGTGCGCAGTCCGGCATCCTCCGCCACCTCCCACATCGTCTTCTCGCGCCGCTCGGTGAGGCTTGCGACGGAGGGCCTGGTGAGGCGCAGAAGATCCGTGGCATCGCGCAAGGCCCGGCCGATACGAGACGGTCCCACCGAGCCAACGCTGCCTTGAACGCCGGCGACGCGGCGGGTCTCGAGCTCGTGCACGCCGTGCCGCTCCGGCGGCTGTCCCGTCGCGATGGTCGTCCAGTCGCGGGCCGGATCGGTGGCTGGCGGCGAGGACATGCGCGCCGTCGCGCCGCGGGCCAGCCGCGCCAGCGACGGAACCCGGCCCGCCGAGGCGAGCTGCTCGAAGATGACGGGATCGAATCCGTCGATGGCGACGAGCTCAACGCGAAGACCGCTCGGCACGACGGTGAGGGGAGGTGCGTCGCCGCCGCCGCCCGACGCGCGTGCGGTGATGAGCAGCAGGGCCGCGGCGCCCGCAAACGCGATGAGCCCCGCGGCGAACGACATCCTCCATGACGTCGATCGCGCGGTCTGCGGCGTCAGCCCCGTGCGTCCCGCCATCATGACCGCGAAGGCGGTGACGTTGACGGCATGGCCGAGCAGTACGCTGATGGCCGCGGCCACCGCGAGCGCGAACGCGGTCCATACCGGCGCCGACCATCCCATGCTGGCCGTGCGCCACCACAGCGTCAGGTACACCAGGCAGGCGATCGCCACGACCAGACCGGCGCCGCGTGACAGCGCCCGCGCGCGCCCCGCCAGCCGATGCCCCGCAGCGGCGGCGACCAGGAGGCTCGCGACCAGTGCCGCGGCGGCCACTGCCGCGCCGAACAGGATTCCCATGTAGACGGCGACGACGCTGGCGTCGCGGGGTCCGGTGATGAGGCCTGGCATGCGCCCGCCGACGCCGATGGCCGCCGACGGCCCGAGAAGCAGCGCGGCGATGAGACCGATACGGAGGCTGGCCAGCAGCGCAATGACGGCGGGCCGTCGCGCGCCGCGCGCCGGTCCGAGCACGAACCGATCGACGCCCGCATCGAGATACCCGAGCGCGCGCAGCCGCTGCCGCAGCTCGTCGACGCGGGAGTCCGGCATGGGAGGCATTCTGAGACGATGTTAACAGCCGCGCGAGGCGACGAACCGGGAGAGTTCCCGCAGCCGGTTCGCGGGCTGGCCGAAGGGGACCAGCGCGCGATCGGCGGTCTCGCACAGCTCGATCGCGAGTTGCCGCGCGCCTTCGACGCCGCTGAAGGAGACGAAGGTGGTCTTCTTCACGTCCTGGCGGATCGCCTTGCCGGTTTCCGCCGGATCCCCCTCCACGTCGAGGAGGTCGTCCACGATCTGGAACGCGAGGCCCAGGTTCTTCGCGTATGCCGCAAGCGAGGCGACCGCGTCGGCCGGCGCGCCCGCCGTCAGCGCCCCCGCGGTCGCCGACGCGCTGAAAAGCGCGCCGGTCTTCCCGCGATGGATGCGCTCGAGCATCTCGAAGTCGATCTGCTGTTCCGTCGCGAGGAGATCGGTCGCCTGGCCGCCGATGAGGCCATGCACGCCCACCGCATCGCTCAACAAGGCCGACAGGCGCGACGCGAGCGGCGGATCGTAGCTGCGCGCCATCGTTCCGTACGCCAAGTTGAGCAGGCCGAACGCCGCGAGGATCGCGAGCGCCTCGCTGAATTCCAGATGGTTCGTCCGGCGGCCCCGCCTGAGCGCCGCGTTGTCCATCGACGGCAGGTCGTCGAGTATGAGCGACGCCGCGTGAATCATCTCGACGGCGCACGCCGCCGGCACCGCGCGCCCCGGCGCGCCTCCGCACAGCTCGGCGGCCAGCAGCGTCAGCACGGCACGCACGCGCTTGGACGGCGCGAGCGCCGTGTAGGCCATCGAACGCTGCACCGGATCGCCCGGCACGATCAGCCGCGCGAGCTCCGCTTCAACCGCCTGCTGGTGTTCGGCGAAGAACGCCGGCACCCGCATCATCGCCGTTTGCCGAACTGCAGCATGTACTGGTATCGAAGGAACGTGTCGCGCGAGAGCAGCCTGAGGCCCGCCGCTTCCGCATCGCGAATGACGCGCTCGGGATCGACGCGCTCTTCCATCGGCGGGCCGGGCCCGCCGCCGTCCTTCTTGGCATTGATGATCGCGACGCGCCCGTCCGGCTTCAACGATCCCGCCAGGTTGCGCAAGAGGACGACCGGACGCTCCATCTCGTGATACGCGTCGACAATCAGCGCGGCGTCCAGCGCGTTCTTCGGCAGCCGCGGATCGTCGGCGGTCCCGAGCTTCGTCTGGATGTTCTTCAGTCCGTATCGGCCCTTGCGCCGATCGATCGCCTCGAGCATCTGCGGCTGGATGTCTTCCGCCCAGACGAGGCCGTTCGGCCCGACGCGCTGCGCCAGCCGGATGGTGAACCAGCCGCTCCCGGCGCCGAGGTCAGCGACGACGCTGCCCTCGCCGATCCCGAGGGCGTCCATGATCTTTTCCGGCCGCTGCCACTCGTCGCGATCCGGCCCCTCCAGCAGGCCGAGATCCTCCGGCCTGAACAGCCGGCCGTGCTGCGTCCGCGCCACCGCCGGCGCGGCGACGAGCGCGGCCACCACCAGCAGCAGCCGCCCCTTCAGTCTTCTTGTCACGCTGTTGTCCTTTGTGCGGGAGTGCCGCGCCAGGCACGCCCGGAGACGTCATGGCCGCGGCCGACAGGATCCGATCGAGATCGTCCGGCGCGAGCAGCCCGCGCTCGCGAGCGAGATCGCGAATCGGCCGGCCCGTCGTGACCGAGGTCTTCGCGATGTCCGCGGTCGCCGCGTAGCCGATGTAGGGGCTGAGCGCCGTCGCCAGCGCCGTGCTTCGGTCGAGGAGCTCGCGGCACCGCGCCTCGTCCGCCCGGATGCCCGCTACACAACGGTCGTTGAGCACGAGCATGGCGCTCGTCAGGATGCGCGTGGCGTGGATGGCGTTCCAGGCGATGACCGGCATCATCACGTTCAGCTCGAGCTGTCCGGCGTCGGCGGCGGCGAGGATGGTCGCGTCGCACCCGATGACCTGGTAGCACACCTGGTTGGCCATTTCCGGGATGGACGGGTTGACCTTGCCAGGCATGATCGACGAACCGGGCTGTACGGCCGGAAGCTGGATCTCCGCGATGCCGGCGCGCGGTCCCATGCTGAGCAGCCGCAGGTCCGAGGCGACCTTCCCGACTTCCACGGCGAGGCGCCGCAGCGCGCCAGAGTACGCGAGCACGTCGCCCATGCTCTGGGTGACGCGAAAGCGACTCGCGGCCGGACGCACCGGCATGCCGGTGATCGCGGCGAGGTTGGCCACCGCGGCTTCCGTGTAGTCGTCGCCGGCGTTCAGTCCCGTTCCGAGCGCGGTGGCGCCCAGGTTCAATTCGTGGAGCTGGCCCGACGTGCGCTCCAGCTCGCCGGCGGCGTGGCGCACGTTGGCCGCGTACCCGCCGAACTCCTGGCCGAGCGTGATCGGCACCGCGTCCTGCAGGTGCGTGCGCCCCGTCTTCAGTATCGATGCGAATTCCGCGCGTTTCGCGTCGAGCGCGTCGGCGAGGCCGCGCGCCGCCCCGGCAAGCGCGGGCAGCATCGAGAGCACCGCGAGCCGCGTCGCCGTGGGGTACACGTCGTTGGTCGACTGTCCCATGTTGACGTGATCGTTGGGATGCACGCGCGAGTACTCGCCCCGCGCGCCGCCGAGGATCTCGGCGGCGCGGTTGGCGAGCACCTCGTTGGTGTTCATGTTGTGCGACGTGCCGGCGCCGGCCTGGTACACGTCGACCACGAACTGGTCACGAAGCGCGCCACCCAGGATCTCGTCCGCGGCCCGCGCGATGGCGCCGGCGATCTTCTCGTCGAGCCGGCCGAGCGACGCGTTGGCCGTCGCGGCCGCTTTCTTGACCTGGACGGTGGCGGTCACGAGCTCCGGCGGCGCCGTCAGGCCGCTGATCGGGAAGTTCTCGACGGCCCGACGCGTCTGGATGCCGTAGTAGGCGGATTCCGGGACGCGCAGCTCACCGATGGGGTCGCGCTCGATGCGGTAACGCATGATCGCTTCAATTGTAGGACCTTATGCCCGGAGGATCCCAAGCGGCGGATGGGTCCGCCAGAGGCCGCGCGTGAAATCCGGAAAATCGACCGGGCCGCTCTTTCGCGCGACCGACTGTTCGCTCAGATGGACGACGGCGCTGAGCGCGGCCGCGTCGTACACGTTCATGTCGGTCGGCAGCCCCTCGCGCATGCACTTGATGAGCCGGTAATCCTCGATGTAGTCCATCCCGCCGTGCCCGGCGCCCTGCGCGTCGCCGCTGAGGTCCTTCCAGAGCGGGTGATCGTACTCGGCGAGATAGGCCTTCATCTCCTCCCACTGATGCGCGGGGCTGCGGCCTTCGATGTAGACGCGATTGGGATAGCCGTTGAAGAGCCCCTTCGTCCCCTGCACGTGATGGATGCGGCTGTACGGCCGGGGCAGGTTCGTATCGTGGCCCACGTACATCGTCCGCCCCTTCGCCGTGCGGATCAGCGTCGAGTTCACGTCGCCGAGCACGAATTTCTCGGCGCGCTGGGGCGCGCCGTCAGGGAAATGCTCCTGCGCGTAAAGCTGCAGACCACGCGACGGGCCGCTCATCGACACCAGGTACTCGAATCGATCGCCGCGGTTGATGTCGAGGCAGTTGGCCACCGGGCCGAGCCCGTGAGTCGGGTACAGGTTGCCGTTCTTCTTCATCGCCCACGCGCGGCGCCACAGCCCCTCTCCCTCGTTGGCGAACTTGATCCCGCGCAGATCGTGCAGGTATCCGCCCGCCGCGTGCAGGATCTCGCCGAACAGGCCCTGCCGCACCATGTTGAACACCAGCATCTCGGGCCTGTCGTAGTTGCAGTTCTCCATCATCACGCAGTGCTTCCGGTGCTTCTCCGCGTGCTCGACGAGCGCCCAGCAGCCCTCGATCGACGTCGCCGCGGGCACTTCGGTCGCGGCGTGCTTGCCGTTCTTCATGGCCGCCGTGCACACCGGGACGTGCCACTCCCACGGCGTCGACGTGAACACGAGGTCCAGGTCCTCGGTGTCGCACAGCCGCTCGAAGTCGCGCGGCCCGCGCGAGTAACCGGCCGGCTCCGGCTGTCCCGCATCGGTCACCGCCTTCTGCATCGCCTTCACTTTGTCGTCCACGATGTCGCAGATGGCGGCGATGCGGACGCCGGGCACGTGCAGGAAGTTGCGGACGTGGGACGAGCCTTGACCGCCGACGCCGACCATCCCAATCCGGACCTCTTTCATCGGGGCCGCCGCGAACGGGGCCGCGGAGGCCCGCTGGGCCGCGGCCGGTTCTGCCGCCTTCGTGCCGTCCGCCGCCAGCGACGCGCCAATCAACGCCCCCGCCGCGCGCATGAAGTTCCGTCGTCCGGTATCAACAGCCATGAAAGTTCTCCTCTATCGTAGCTCGCAGCCGGCAGCAGGCAGCTGGCAGTGGATCAGCATGCAGCTGGCGGCAGGCAGCAGGCAGTGTATCCCGCTGTGAAGCTTCAGCGTGACGGCGTGATCCACTGCCAGCTGCCAGCTGCGTGCTGCCAGCTTACAGCCTGATCCGCTGCTCGCTGCCAGCTGCCTGCTCCAAGCTACTCGCCGGCTCACTGCCTACTGCCTACTGTCCCCCGTCAACGCGTAGCGCAGCCGGCCCCGGCCGCGTGACCAGGAACGCCGCGCGCTCGGCGGCGTCCTGGAACTGCCTGCGGTAGACGGCGGCCCATTCGTCCGCGAACCGCGCCGCGTCCGTGGCGGGCACGAGCGCCCACACGCTGCCGCCGAACCCGGCGCCGAAGGCCGAGGCCGCGATTGCGCCGAGGCGGCGCGCCGACCGGGCGAGCTCGATCGTCTCCGGCACCTGGTTGCCGAGCCCGCGTTCGGCGAGCGCCTGGGAGCGATCCGCGATCTCTCCGAGCGCGCTCAGGTCCCCGCGTGCGAGCGCGCCGGCCGCCGCGGGGACGAGCGTGTCGCTCTCCTCGATGAACTGGTCCAGGCGCGCGGTGAGCGCCCCGGCATCCTGCGTGCGGGAGATCGCGTCGCGCAGCCGGGCGGCTGCATCCGGAGCGCTGGAGAGCGCGTCGGCCAGCACCGGATCGTCGCGGCCCGACGAGGTCCGCCAGACATCGAGCATCCGCTGGACGGCGCCGGTGGCGTCGTTGTAGCGCACCAGTGCCGACCCCGTCTTGCTCGCCCTGACCCCGCTGACGCCGATCGCGAAGACCAGCGCAGGATCGAGCGGCACGGTCCGCTCGCGGCGCACGGGCCGGAACGCATACTGGGCCAGGGAGCCCGCCTCGCTGCACAGGATCGCCGTGTGGTCTTCGCTGCCGCCGCTGGTGCCGACGCCGCGGTCGCCCGCGAGCGGCCCGAAGCCCTGGCCGTTCTCGACCGCCGCGAGGTACGCGGCGAGCGCTTCCCGGCCCGCGAAGACCTCCGCCGCCGCCGGATCGCGCTCCAGGCCGTTGACGTCGGCCAGCACGAGGAACAGCGCAATCATCATCGCGCTCGAGCTGCTCATGCCGGCCGCGCGCGGCAGATCGCTCGTGAGCACGACGTCCGCGCCGCGGCGCGCGTTCGAAAAGTCACGGGCCACACGGCGCGCGACCGTCATGACGTAGTTCGCCCACCCGCTCGGTGGAACGGACAAGGCGGGATCGAGGGCGGCCGTCACGATCGATCCGGCGCGCAGATCGCGAATCACGATCTGCCCGTCGTCTCGCGGCGTCGCGATCAGGCAGAACCCGTACTCGACGGCGCAGACGAGACTGCGTCCGCCCGCGTAGTCGGTGTGCTTGCCGAGCACCTCGATGCGGCCGGGAACGAACCAGCAGCGCCCCGGTCCGCCGGCGGCGGACCGCAGCTCTTCGAAGATGCGCGCCTTCGCCGCGGCGCCTGCCGGGCTCATGCCCGCCCGCTCGAGAGCGGTGGCAATCGTCATGGGCGCGGATCGATTCCAGCCAGGCGGCGCCCGACTTCGGGAATGTCTCCGCGCCGTGACAGATCGAGCACCCCGGCGTCGATCGGAACCGTTTGAAACCGCAGCCCCATCACGCGCACCGCGTGACGGACGGCGTTCGGCAGCTCGACCTCGCCGCGCTCGGACGGAGCCACGTCGCGGCAGGCGCTGAAAATGGACGCGTCGAAGCGCCAGCAGTTCATGCTGACCGCGAAGTTGTCGCCGAAAGACGCCGCGGTCGCCTCGTCCGGCTTTTCGATGATGTCCAGCAGCCGGCCGTCCTGCGCAATCCGCAGGATGGCAAAGGCGCGCACGCGAACGGGATCGATGTTGCTCTGGCGGATGAGCGCGAGCCGACGGAACGCGGGAAGACCGGGCCCGTCGAGCGCGGCCAACGCCTCGAAGACACCGGCGGGGTAGTAGTTGTCGGAGTTCAGCACCAGGAATGGATCGACGCCGGCAAACGGCCGCGCCGCCAGGACGGCGTTGGCGGTGCCGAGCGGCCGCTCCTGGACGGCGAACCTGACGCGCACGCGCTCGGGCGGCCGCTCCTGCGTGTAATACCGTCGCATCACCTCGTCGTCGGGCCCGACGACCAGACAGACATCGAGACAGCCCGCGTCGGCAAGGGCACTCAGGACGTAATCGAGGAAGGGACGGCGAAACGGAATCATGCTCTTCAGCCCCGCGTCCGCCATGGCCGCCTGCTCGAGGTCGAGCGCAACGGAGCGGTCGTGCCGCTGCATGCGCGTGCCGCGGCCGCGCGCGAGCACGACGGCCTTCATGTCAGCGTCTCGGCCCGCCAGACACGGGGGACGATTCGCGCGAGCCCGAGTCCGCTTGCGACGAACGCGGCCAGCCACATTGCGGCCTGCGCGCGATGCCCGTAGAGGAGCGTTCCGGCGCCGAACAGCGCCGAGTAGATGAAGGTGCAGCCGAGCACCCAGCCGGCGAGCGCGTGCGGCAGGCTGTCTGGCGAGGGGGGCAGGCCGGTCTCGGCGCGCACGGAGGTCCAGCCAGGACCCGCGGGACGCACGAGCTTGTAGAAGGACACCAGCGTGGCCCGGTCGGTCGCCGGACCCAGGAACGCGACGGTCACCCAGGTCACCGTGGTGACCGCGACCGACACCAGCAGCGCGATGTGCGACGGGATGGCCGCGCCGTTCCTCGCGGCGACCGCGAATCCAAGCGCGACGGCGAACGACGACACCATCGCGGCAATCTCGCTCCAGGCGTTGACGCGCCACCAGAACCATCGCAGGAGGTAAATCGATCCCGTCCCCGCGCCGATCGACATGAGCAGCTCGAACGCCTGGCGGGCGGAATCGAGGACGAAGGTCAGGAGCGCCGCGGCCAGCATCAGCAGGCCGGTGACGAGGCGGCCGACCGCCACGTAATGCCTTTCAGGCGCGCCCGATCGCACGAAGCGCCGGTACACGTCGTGAACGAGGTACGACGTGCCCCAGTTGAGATGCGTCGACAGCGTCGACACATACGCGGCCAGCATGCCCGCGATCATGAGCCCCATGAACCCCGCGGGCAGGAACGTCAGCATCGCGGGATACGCCATGTCGTGGCCGATGAGCCCTGGATCCACCCACGGCAGCGTGCGCGCGATGTCGGAGAGGTTCGGGAAGACGAGCATCGACGACAGCGCGACGATGATCCACGGCCACGGCCGCAGCGCGTAGTGCGCGACGTTGAAGAAGAAGGTGCCGGCGAGCGCGTCGCGCTCGCTGCGCGAGGCGAGCATGCGCTGCGCGATATAGCTGCCGCCGCCCGGCTCCGCTCCCGGATACCAGACGGACCACCATTGCACGGTGAGGGGCACGATCAGGATCGACAGGGTGAGGCTCCAGTCGCTGAAATCCGGCAGCAGGGCCAGCGTCGAGGCAGGCGTGTGCTGGAGGAGGCCCGAGAGACCGCCGACCTCGGGGCGGCCGAGCGCGAACCAGGCCGCCGCGAACGACCCGGTCATCGCGATGCCGAACTGAATGAAGTCGGTCACCATGACGCCCCACAACCCCGAGGTGGCCGCGAACGCCACGTTGAGAATCGCGCAGACAATCAGCGTGCGCGGCATCGGCCAGGCGAGCAGGACGTTGGCAATCTTCGCGGCGGCCAGGTTCACCGCGGCCATGATCACGCAGTTGAAGAACAGCCCGAGGTAGACGGCGCGAAACGCGCGCACGAGGCTCGCGGGACGGCCGGAATAGCGAATCTCGTAGAACTCGAGATCCGTCAGGACGCGCGAGCGCCGCCACAGCCGCGCGTAGAAGAAGACAGTCGTCATCCCGGTCAGGAGGAACGCCCACCACAGCCAGTTCTGCGCGACGCCGTGTTCGCGCACGAGGTTCGTGACCAGGTTGGGCGTGTCGGTGCTGAAGGTCGTGGCCACCATCGACACGCCGATGAGCCACCACGGGGCGGATCGCCCGGACGCGAAGAACTCGGCGCTGCTGGACCCCGCCCGCCGCGCCAGCAGGACGGCCGGAATGAAGGACACCACGATCGACAGCGCCACAATCGTCCAGTCGAGCGGCGTGATAGTCATCGCGGCCCGAGTAGTATACTTTTCCCCATGCTTCCTGCATTTTTCGACAGCATCGTCGCTCTTATTACGCGTACTTCCACCGACTTGCCTCCCGACGTCCGCGCGGCCATGTCCCACGCGGTCGGCGCCGAGGAGGCAGCCACGCGCGCCGGCCAGGCGCTGAACATCATCGCGCAGAACATCGACCAGGCGGCCTCGTGCGAGGCGCCGATCTGCCAGGACACCGGCATGCCGACCTTCGAGGTGAAGGTGCCGGTGGGCGCGAACCAGATCTGGATGCGCGCGCGCATCCGCGAGGCGATCGCGGAGGTCACCACGCGCGGCAAGCTGCGTCCGAACTCCGTCGATTCGATCACCGGCGAGAACTCCGGCGACAATCTCGGACCGGGCATGCCGATCGTCCACTTCGAGCAGTGGGAGCAGCCGGACGTCGAGGTCAAGCTGATTCTCAAGGGAGGCGGCTGCGAGAACACCAACACGCAGTACGCGCTGCCCGCCGATCTCGATCATCTGGGCCGCGCCGACCGTTCGCTCGAAGGCGTCCGCAAGTGCATCCTGCACGCGGTGTGGAAGGCGCAGGGCAAGGGGTGCAGCCCCGGCGCGCTCGGCGTCTGCATCGGCGGGGACCGCACCGCGGGCTATCTTCACGCGAAGGAGCAGTTGTTCCGGACGCTCGACGACGTGAATCCCGATCCGCGTCTCGCGGAGCTCGAGGCGTCCGTCATGAATGAAGCCAACCAGCTCTCGATCGGGCCGATGGGCTTCAGCGGCCAGACATCGCTCATCGGCTGCAAGATCGGCGTGTTGAACCGGCTGCCGGCGTGCTACTTCGTATCGGTCGCGTACGACTGCTGGGCGTTCCGCCGGCTTGGCGTCCGCCTCGACGCGACGTCAGGCGCGATCACATCGTGGTTGTATCGCGAAGGCACCACGCCGTCGGCGCCGATGCTCGCCCCTGAGCTCGTGGCCGCGGGGTTCCCGCGCACCGGCCGGGAAGTGTCACTCCAGGCGCCCATCACCGAGGAGCAGGTGCGCTCGCTCGAGGTCGGCGACATCGTCCTGATCTCCGGCCGCATGTTCACCGGGCGCGACGCGGTGCACTCCTATTTGATGACGCACGAGCCGCCGGTCGATCTCCGCGGCGGCGTGCTGTACCACTGCGGCCCGGTCGCGGTGAAGGAGACGGGTCAGGCGCTTGCCGTGCCGAAGCCGCAAAGCGGCGAAGGCGGGTCGGGTTGGAAGATCACGGCGGCAGGTCCGACGACGAGCATTCGAGAGGAGCCGTACCAGGCGGAGGTGATCAAGCGGTACGGCATCAGGGCGATCATCGGGAAGGGCGGCATGGGCGCGAGGACGCTCGCCGGATTGCAGGAGTCAGGCGCGGTGTACCTGAACGCCATCGGCGGCGCCGCCCAGTTCTACGCCCGCTGCATCGAGCGCGTCGAAGGCGTGTCGTTGCTCGAGTTCGGCACACCCGAAGCGATGTGGCACCTCCAGGTGCGCGATTTCCCCGCGATCGTCACGATGGACGCGCACGGGAACAGCCTCCACAAGACGGTGGAGGCGCAGTCGGGCGAGATTCTCGACACGTTGAAGCGGTAGCGGAGGTCAGGACGGCGTAGCAAGTCTGGACGAATGAAGCCATATGCGAGCTTCGATGAGTCCCTGAAGGATCAGAGCCCCGGCAATCGAGCGATCAGTCGTGCTTCGGCGGTTTGTGAAACGCACCGAACCCCGGTTGACGGAAGCCGTGAAGTGGGGAAACGGGTGCTGGATCGGCAGCCACGGTCCCGTGGCGTACGTTTACGCCGCGACGGGATACGTGCAGTTCGGTTTCTTCAGGGGATCGTCCCTGCGCGATCCGAGAGGATTGCTCGAAGGCACCGGACAGTACGTGCGGCACACGAAGGTCCATGACGCTTCAGAAATCGATCAGCAGGCGTTTGCGTCGCTGCTCAGGCAAGCTGCGGGCGCGCGCTGATCGCGTCCGGCCGATCTCACGAAAATCTCACAACCCGCTCACGCGCCGCTGAGGACTTCCGCAGCCCGGAAGCCGAGACTTGCTGCGGAGTTGATCATGGACACGGTCAAAGGTATCTGGCGCGATCTCGTTCATGCCAGCCGGTCGCTGGCCAAGGCTCGATCGTTCACGTTCGTGTGCGTCATCTCGCTCGGGATCGGCATGGCGCCCGTCATCGCGGTCCCCTACGGCAAGCGAGTATTCACCACGCCTCCTCCCGGGATAAATACCGGGGGGCTGGTTGAACTCGTCACGACATCGGTCGCCCCCCGCAGGGAGACTGACAAGTGGTCCTATCCGGACTACATCGACCTGCGCGACGCCCAGACAGGCGTTTCGATGACGGGGTGGGCGATGGGAGAAAGCCAGGTCTCCCTCCGGCCCTCGGAGGTGAAGACGACGTCGCCAACGATGTTCGTCTCGTCCAACTACTTCGCGACGATCGGCGTGGCGCTGGCGCGGGGGCCGGGATTTCGAGAAACGGCCGACCCCGTTGTGATCCTCGGATACCACATCTGGCAGAACCGCCTCGGCTCCGATCCAGACATCGTCGGGAAGACGCTCGCGCTGAACGGCGTGGCGCACGTGGTGGTGGGCGTCGCTCCGAACGGATTCGAGGGACATCTCAGTTCTCGGGACGCCGCGCTCTTCGTTCCGCTCGAACGGCATCCACGACTTCTTGCTGACGACAACCTTCGTTTCGACCGCGGCAAGGAATGGGTGCAGATCCACGGCCGCCTGACGCAGGGAGTCACCGTCGCGCAGGCCAGTGCCGCGGTTTCCGCGCTCACCGGTCAGCTGGCAAAACAGTTTCCGGCGACCAATGAGTTCAAGGCGGGCGTCGTCCGGACGTACGACCCGATGGGCAGCCTCGAGGGCTCCGACGCGGTCGTCATTTTCGCCGTCTGGCAGACCATGATGCTGATGCCGCTGCTGGTGGTGTGCCTGAACATTTCCGGGATGATGCTGGTCCGCGGTGCGATGCGCGAGCGAGAGCTGTCGATCCGGCAGGCGATTGGCGCAAGCCGGGGACGGCTGATCCAGCATCTGCTGGCCGAAGCCGTCCTGCTGGCGGCGCTCGGAGGAGCGCTCGCCTCGCTCGTACTGTTCAACGCTCCGCCGGCATTCTCGTGGTTGATGGGGGAACCCATTCCGGTTCGCATGCAGGAGGCGCTGAGAGTAGACCTCCCCATGGTCGCGATCACCATCGGCGTCTGCGTGGCGACGAGCCTGGTGTTTGGATGGTTGCCCGCCGCCCGTTTCAGTCGTCCGGACATCAGCGCCGTCCTGAAAGATGAAGCCGGCGCCGGCGGCGTGCGGGTAGGGCGCGCTCATCGTCTGACAGCGGCGCTGCAAGTCGCGGTGGCGGTGCCGTTGCTGGTCATGAGCGGCATGTCGCTCGATCGACTCCGCGTCACGGCGACGTCGGATCTCGGATTCGAATCCGATCTCTTGTACGCGGCGCCGCTCAGGCTCGACGGTGTTGCGAACAACAACGCCACGGTCCGACGCGTCCGCGACAGTCTCGCAAACGCCAGCGGCGTCGCGTCGGTCACCGTCGCTGATGGCCTGCCGCTCGATTTCCGCTACCGCACCGCGAAGGTCTCACTGGTGACAGATGCGAGTGTTGCCCCCGGGGTCGTCTTCGCCCATGTCACCCGCGTCGGCGACGGATATCTGGACACGATGGGGATCCCGCTCCTGCGAGGACGCACTTTCACTGATGCTGACGGCGCGGGCGCCGAGCTGGTGACCGTCATATCGGATACGCTCGCCCACCGGCTCTTCGGGGATGCCGACGGCGGCAGCGCCATCGGCCAGCGCTTGACTTTCGCGCCTCCCGGCGACAAAAACCGGGCGCAGCGCACGCTCACCATCGTGGGGGTGACGGAGGATTTTCCCACCTCGCAAATGAGCTCGGACCGTGCGCAGGTGTTGCTGCCGCTGGCGCAGTACCCGGATGTCCGCCGGGACGGCGTGCGCGTCAGCGACGACGACAGCGGAGCGCCAACGGTGATGCTCGTAGCGCGCAGCGCGGCCGGGGAACCATCGCTGAAGTTGACTGCGGCCCTCGAGAATGCGATCCGCGAGCTCGATCCGAACTTCGAGCCTGCCAGCATCGTCACAGGGGTGTGGCTGCGGGAAAACAGCATGGCCGACTTTCTGAACCAGTCGGTGTTCTCCGGTATCAGCGGCGGCGTGATGCTGATGCTCTCGGCACTGGGAATTTACGGGGTCGTCGGATTGATGGTCTCGACCCGCACTCGCGAAATCGCCGTGCGGGTCACGCTCGGCGCCTCGCGTCTCCGCGTGATCGGCATGATCGTCTTCGACGTCCTCAAGCTCGTTGCCCCTGGCGTGGCGGTCGGCCTCCTTGTCGCGGGGGCCCTCGTGCGACTCGACGGCGGGGTCCTGGGCCTCCCGCTCAGCAAGATGGAGCCTCTGGCCTACGTCGCCGGCGCCGCCATTACCGTCCTGATCGCGCTCCTCGCGAGCCTTTCCCCGGCGCGCCGCGCCGCGTCGGTCGAGCCGATGGTGGCCTTGCGATCATCTTAGAAGCACTCCACGGCGTGGCGCAGAGCTCGTCAGCCATTTGCTGTAGTCGCCCCGCCGATAACGTGAGCACTCGGAGGAGCAGCCACATGCGACTTGTATGCGCGGCGCGAAACTAGCCGACCGCTGACGGGGCTTGCACGCAACAGGCCGCACAGTCACAACAACCAAGCCCGCAAGAGTGGCGCTCAACCTTCCGTGAGGTCGCCCTTCTGGCGCGCAGCTCCAGCGTGCAAGCCTCCCCTTCTTTCCTCCTCCTGTTCGTGCCTGAACTCCGCGCGCTGATTCACTTCAGCGCGTCCGCGAACAGGCGCTCGAGCGTCCGCGGGGCGGACGCGCTGTCCTTCACATGGATGCGCACGGTGCGCCGGCCGTGCGCTTCCAGCGTCCCCACGTCGCCCAGCGCCTGCGCGCGCTTCAACACGGCGAACGAATATCCCGCCTCCGGAATCGGCGTCTCCGTCTCGTCGTCTGCCGTGATCACAAACGCGACCGCGGTGTTCGGTCCACCCTTGTGGTACTGCCCCGTTGAGTGAAGATACCGCGGACCGACGCCGAAGGTCGTGGCCGAGTGTCTCCTCGCGCGAATGGCGTCACGAACCTCCGCAATCGCGGCGGTGACGTCCGCCTGGTGCGGCAGGTACGACAGGAACGCCGCGTAGTCGCCCGCGCCAATTGAATCCACCGCCGCGCGAATCACCTCCGACGGCGAGCCGCCGGCAGCGGTCCGCGAATACACCGCGACGCGATCGTCGGCGGCGGCGGGCGCGGGTTCTGTCAGTTTCCCGCTCGCCGCGAACCGCGCGAGCAGTCCCTTCGTCTTCTCCTTGGCCTCCGACACGTTCGTCTCGTCGAAGGGATTGATGCCGAGCGCCGCGCCCGCCACGGCGGTCGCGAACTCCCACTGGAAGAACTCCGCTCCAAGCCCGTCGATCCTCGTCGTCAGTCGCAGGACCGGATGGCCGGCGTCCTGGATGGCGGCCAGCTTGCGCCCGTCGGGCGCATCGACCTCGGTCGCGATGGCGACAAACGCGCGATCGCGCCCGTATGCGTCGGGATGCCCGAGCGGCTCGTCGACGACAGGTAGTGCCCCCTTGCCGTGCTTGCCGGTGCTCTCGGCGACAAGCTGCTCGATCCACAGGCCGAGCGAGGCGAGGCGAGGCGACAAGGCCAGTGTCAGCTTGTCGCGCCCGTCCTTCACCGCGGCGCCGATGAACGTGCCGAGCTGGAGCCCGGCGTTCACGTGGCTCTCCTCGCGACAGCCGCCGGCCATGGCCGCGCCGCCGGCGAGGATCGCCTCTACAGGCGCGCCGATGAGCGCGGCGGGAACGAGGCCGAACAAGGAGAGCGCGGAAAACCGGCCGCCGATGTCGGGCGGGTTGATGAAGACGTCCCTGTAACCGCGCGACTCCGCAAGCGTCCGTAGCGCGGTGTCCGGGTCGGTGATGGCGATGAACTGACGTCCGGCGGAGGCGCCGAGCGCCGCGGCGACGCGCTGCCAGAAGAACCGCTCGAGCGAGGCGACTTCAACGGTGCCGCCGCTCTTGCTGGACACGACGATCAGCGTTCGGGCGGGATCCATGCGACCCCCCGCCGCCGTTATCGTGGCTTCGTCGGTCGTATCGAGCACGGCCAGGTCCGGATAGCCCTCCGCCACACCAAACACCGCGCGTAGGACTTCGGCGCACAGACTGCTCCCGCCCATGCCGAGCAGGTACACGGACGTGATGCCGCCGGCCTTCACGGATTCCGCGAGCGCGCGGATCCGATCGAGCTCGGGCGTCATCGTGCGCGCGACGTCGAGCCAGCCGAGGCGCGACGAGATGGAGGCGGCGTCGGCGCTGCCGGGCGCCGCGCCCCAGACGCTGATGTCGCGCTCCCATATCCGGGGCACGATGCGATCGCGCAGGAACTCGTCCATCAGCCGAACGTGTGGGTCGTATTTGGTGTGCATAGTACAGGCAGCCCCGAAGGGCTGCGCAACACGAGGCAGCCCCGAAGGGCTGCGCAACACGAGGCAGCCCCGAAGGGCTGCGCAACACGAGGCAGCCCTGAAGGGCTGCGCAACACGAGGCAGCCTTGAAGGGCTGCGCAACACGAGGCAGCCCTGAAGGGCTGCGCAACACGAGGCAGCCTTGAACCGCCGCGCCACCCGGCGCGTTCCTGTTGCGCAGCCCTTTAGGGCTGCCTGGGAAGGCTGGCGTCACCCGACCTGGCGGTTGATCACGAGCAGCTTGGGCTCGGTCATCTCTTCGAACGTATAGCGCGGCCCCTCGCGGCCCATGCCGGAGTCCTTGACCCCGCCATACGGCATGTGATCGATGCGCCACGTGGGGCCGTCGTTGACGATGACGCCGCCGGTCTCCAGCTCGTCGAAGGCGCGTAGCGTGTGTTCGAGATCGGCCGTGAACACGCCGGCCTGGAGTCCATACGTCGAGCGATTGACCTCGGCGATCGCCTGCTCGAATCGCGAAAAGCGGAAGAGCGCCACGAGTGGGGCGAAAACCTCGTGCGCGCAGACGCGCGCATCATTCGGCACGTCGCTCAGGATGGTCGGCGCATACACGGCGGGACCGAGACGGCGGCCGCCGGTGAGCACTCGGGCGCCGGCCCGGGTGGCTTCCCCGACCCACGCCTCGATCCGCGCGGCTTCGCTTTCTTCAATCATCGGGCCGAGATCCGTTGCCGGAACCAGCGGATCGCCGACCTTCAGCGCTTCGACGAGACGCACCAGGCGCGCCGTGAAGTCGTCGTAGATCCGATCGTGCACGTAGACGCGCTGCACCGAGATGCAGCTCTGCCCGGCAAACGCAAAGCCACCGGCGGCGATACGTTTCGCGGCGAAGTCGAGCGCCGCACTTTCGTCCACGATCACGCCCGCGTTGCCGCCAAGCTCGCTCGAATTCATCGTCGCCGGCCAGCCATGTGCGGCCGATCGCGCTGTTGTCGTAGGGATTCCTGACATCGAGCGGCTGATTGGAACGGCTGGGCTGGCCCTGAAGGAAGAAAGGGAATTCGGCGCTCACGCCCCAAGTATGTCGCCCGGGGCCGGCTGGAGACAAGTGGACCCCCAGCGGCGTCTAAATCACTGTGGCTCCATGGGTTGAGTCCTCGGGCCGGGTGCCTTTCGCCTCCGTCGTGGTTGAAACGCGCCGAGCGCGGCCGCTATAATCAAGTGTCTGCTGGTAGAGGGAGAACCACTGATGATTAATGTGACACCGGCCGCGGCAACCAAGATTTCCGAGCTGCTCACCGAGGAAAACAAGGTCGACGCCGGCCTGCGCGTGTTCGTTCAGGGAGGCGGCTGTTCGGGCTTCCAGTACGGGTTGATGATCGACGAGGGCGAGGGGGACGCCTCGACCGATGCGGTCATTCAGTCCAACGGCGTCAAGCTGCTCGTGGATCCGATCAGCGCGCGGTACCTGAAGGGTGCCGAAGTCGACTTCGTGGACAACGTGACCGGCGGCGGGTTCACCATCAGGAATCCCAACGCCAAGTCCACCTGCGGCTGCGGTTCGTCGTTCAGCGTGTAGAAACAACCCGTTACCAGTTCCCAGCTACCAGTGCCCAGCCAGACGATGCGCTGGAAGCTGGCGGCTGGAAACTGGAAGCTAGTCCGGACCGCTTATGGAGCCGACTGCCTACCTCGAAAGTCTCCGTCCGGCCGGCAGCAAACGGTCGAGCAAGCGCGATCTCATTGTCAACGTCTTCCTCCGCCAGGAGGGGCACCTCACCGCCGACGATCTCTTCGATCTGATCCGCCGCGAGGACCAGCGGATCAGCCGGGCGACCGTGTACCGGACGCTGCAGTGGATGGTCGATGCCGGCATCGCCAGGAAGGTGGATTTCGACGAGGGGCGCTTCCGCTTCGAGCATTCCTACCGGCACCCGCGGCACTTTCATCTCATCTGCAAGACCTGCAACCGCTCGTTCGAGTTTCTCAGCTCGGACATCGAGGCGTTGATCGAGGAGGTGGCGGCCGCGCGGAATTTCACGGCGCGCCAGAGCGTGCTGCAGATCCACGGGACGTGCGAACCGTGCCGGACCGGGCGTCCCGCGGCGGCGGAACAGGGCGCGACCGACGCGCTCTTCGCGCGCGACGCGCTGCGGATTGCCATTGCCACCGAGCGCAGCGGCCTGGACTTCTACACGCGCGCGGCGCGGCTCACGCGCGACGCGCGCGGCCGGCGCGTGTTCGAGAAGCTCGCCGGCGAGGAGAAGGAGCACCTGGCCACGCTCGAGCGCCGGTATCGCGAGCTGCTCCTGCCCGATCCGCAGCTCGAGTCACAGCCGACATTCCTGTTCTTCAAGGGAGCCGCCAACGGCCTGTTCTCGGCCGGCGCCGAGCAACTGGCGGCAGGCGTCAACGATCGCCAGGCGCTGATGATCGGCATCCGCTGCGAGCGGGGCTCGCACAAGTTCTTCAAGCGATACGGCGAGAAGTTCGAGGACTCCGAGGGCAAGAGGATTTTTCTCGAGTTCGCCGACGAGGAGCGCGCCCACCTCGATCTGCTGATCCGCGAGTATCGCGGCCTCGTCGAGCGCCAGCGGCGCCGCGCCGGGCGGCAGGCGCCGGCGCGCAAGCGGCGCCGCGAGGCCGCCGCGCTCTGAGCACCCGCCTTCGCGCTACGCGCTACGGCGGGGCAGGCCCCTGCGCACCTTTGAGCGCCCCTCAGCACCCGTGAGCACCCTTCAACACCCGTGAGCACCCTTCAGCACCCGTGAGCACCCTTCAGCACCCGTGAGCACCCTTCAGCACCCGTGAGCACCCTTCAGCACCCGTGAGCACCCTTCAGCACCCTGTGATCGATCTCCATCTGCACACGACCGCCTCGGACGGCAACCTGGCGCCCTCCGCGCTCGTCGAACGCGCGCAGGCCGCCGGCATCACCATCCTCAGCGTGACGGATCACGACACCGTCGCCGGCCTTGCCGAGGCGCGCGCCGCCGCCGCGCGCCTCGGCGTGACCCTCGTCACGGGCATCGAGATGACCGCCGTCGAGCGGGGACGCGACGTTCACATGCTCGGCTATTTCTTCGACGGCACGAGCCGGGACCTCTCCGCGTTTCTGGAACGGCAGCGCGCGGATCGCCTGCGCCGCGTGGCGGAGATCGGCGAGCGGCTGCGGGAGCTTGGCGTCGCGGTTGACGTAGACGCGCTCGTCACCTCGGGGGCCGCGAGGCCCGAACGGAGCATCGGCCGGCCGCAGGTCGCCGACGCGCTCGTCGCCTCGGGCCACGTGCGCGATCGGAGAGAGGCGTTCGACACGCTGCTCGGCGACGACTGCCCGGCCTACGTGCCGCGGCGGGGCAGCGGTCCCGCGGGCGTCATAGCGGTGGTGCGGGCGGCCGGCGGGATCGTCTCACTCGCCCATCCCGGTCTGCTCGGCATGGACGCGCTCGTGCCGGTTCTCGCGGCAGAAGGTCTCGCCGCGATAGAAGTGCGCCACAGCGATCACGACGAAGCGACGGAACGGCATTACCGTGCGCTTGCAGCGCGTCACGGCCTTGCGGTGTCGGGCGGCTCCGATTTTCACGGCGAAGGCCTGGGGCGCAACGCCGTCATCGGCGCGGTCACGCTGTCGCCCGAGGACTTCGAGTTGCTCCGGGCGCGGGTGCCATGAGCGCGGCGCCCGGGCCTCCCATCCTCGAGATCAGCCACGTCGTCAAACGTCATGCCGGCCTGCGCCCGCTGCGCGTGCTGTCGCTGCTGATGCGCGCGGGCGAGCGGGTTGCGCTCAGCGGGCTCGACGCCGGGGCTGCCGAGCTCCTCGTCAACCTGATCACCGGGTCGTCGCTGCCCGAGGAAGGCACCATCCGTGCCTTTGGACGCGGCACCGCCGACATTGCGAACGGCGATGAATGGCTCGCCTCGCTCGATCGTTTTGGAATCGTCAGCGATCGAGGCGTGCTCCTCGAAGGCAGCACGCTCGCCGGGAATCTCGCGATGCCCTTTACGCTGGCCATCGATCCGATGTCCCAGGAGACGCTGGCGCGAGTCTCGGCGCTCGCGGCGGAATGCGGAATCGAGGCGCGGTGGCTCGATCGGCCTGTCGCCGAGGCGCCGGCCGCCGTCCGCGCGCGCGCGCACCTGGCGCGGGCGGTCGCGCTCGGTCCGTCGCTGCTGCTCGTCGAACATCCGACCGCGATGGTGCCGCGGGAGGATATCCAGGCCCTCGCAGAGGACACGCGGCGGCTGCTCGCCGGACGTAACCTGACGGCGCTGGTCATCACCGCGGACGCGAGCTTCGCGAACTTCGTCGGGGACCGAGTGCTGAGGCTCGAACCCGCGACCGGGAAGCTCGTCCCGGCGAAGAAGCGAGGACGGTGGTGGTAGCCGCGCGCTTACTTCTTCGTGAACACGCCGCACGCGACCCGCGGTCCGCCGCTGACTCCGGATTTCGGTTCACCCGTGATTCCCTGATCCGGGTTGCCGTGGATGACAATCGCGGTGCCGTCCGCATCGAAGATCGAGAGCGGGCCATCCGACAGCGTCACCCGGGTGGTCGTGGCTTTCAGCGTCCCGCGCCCGTTCGCCCCGGCCTGGAGATTGGGCACGTCGCCCATGTGGAACGGGTGGTTCGCGTCGGGGTCCGTGTTGCCGGCCGGACCGGGATCGAAGTGGCCGCCCGCCGCGGTGAAATCCGGCTCGCACTTTCCGATCGCGTGGAGGTGCACGCCGTGCATGCCCGGCTTCAGTCCGCTCGCCGCGACCGTGATGTCCACGACGATGCCGGTGCCGATCTTGCGCTCCGTGAGGTCGGCGGTTCCCGTGATCCCGTCCCCCTTGATGTCGGCATGCGCGGTCACGGTGCCGGCCGCGCGTGTCGCGGCCGGCGCCTGCGCCAGCCCGATCGCGCCGGCGCCCGCGCACATCAGGATGGTGGTGTATATCCTGGCTCGAGTCATGTCGTCCTCCAGCCGCGATTGTAGATCGGCGATTTCAACGATGCGCAAACTGATCCTGTTCGATATCGACGGCACGCTCGTTCTCACCGGCGGCGCCGGGCTGCGCGCGATGAACCGCGCGTGCGCGGACATCGCGGGCAACGCCGAAGCGCTCTCGGGCATTCCCGTCGCCGGCCGCACCGATCGCGTCATCCTCGCGGATGTCGTCAGCCGGCTCGGCCGCACGCTGGACGATCGCCTGCTGGATCATCTTCGCGAGCGCTATCTGGTGCACCTTCGGGAGGAGATCGAGCTTCCCGGCCGCGGCGTGAAAGCGGTGATGCCCGGCGTCCGGGGGCTGCTCGACGCCCTGGCGCGGCGCGACGACGTCTTTCTCGGTCTGCTGACGGGCAACTTCGAGGAAGGCGCCCGCCTCAAGCTCGAGCACTTCGATCTGTGGCGCTACTTCCGCTGCGGCGCGTTTGCCGACGATGCGGCCGACCGCAACGCGCTCGTGCCCTTCGCGTGGGAACGCGCGCGGCGGCTGGGGCTTCCGGAGCTTGCCGCGCAACACACGCTTGTCGTGGGAGACACGCCGCACGACATCGCGTGCGCGCGCGAGGTCGGCGCGATGGCGGTGGGCGTGGCGACCGGCGGATTCACCTCGGCCGAGCTTCACGACAGCGGCGCCGACGTCGTGTTCGAGGACCTGAACGACAGGGAGAGGTTCTTGGAGCTGCTGGATCGGTGAGGTACGGAGGAAACGGAGGACACGGGCGAGTCCACCACACGGAGACACGGAGTCCACGGAGACGCACGGAGCACTTCCAGTGGCTCGTTGCTTTGGCTGTGACTCGGCGGTTCGCGTGAGGGCAAAGGCGGAGCAGATGGCCGGTCTGGCGTCGGCCAGACCGGCCTCCGTCTCCGTGCGCTCCGTGTCTCCGTGTGATCGTCTCCGTGCGTTCCGGTGCCTCCGCGAGCTCCGCCATGCCGACCCAGGTACAATGGAGGCCCGAGGAAGCGAACGGGGCCCGGTGGCCCTCCCGGTCTTCAAAATCGGTCGCTGCCCGCGTTTTCGCGGGCGGGCTGGGTTCGACTCCCAGGCGCTTCCGCCAGCCTTCGCTCTCGATCGCAGGCGACGGCTGCGCGCCGAAGCGCCGCAGGCGCGGAGGCGGGCAGTCTCAGACGAGAGCTACGGCTGGTAAACCCTGTCATGTCGCGTGGGCGACTTCCGGCTTCCTCAGCCTCCCATCCCGACCCCGTAGGCAAGGAGCTTTTCAAACTCCGTCACGACCCAGCGAATATCGCTGCGGGTGGACCACCAGCGCCTCGGGGTGGACGGATCGTACCGCGTGGCGCGCATGACGATCGTGACGCCCTCGCCTCGAAGCGCCCGGATGCACGCCATCCGTGCCCGCCGTGTGTGGTACTTGGAGGTGACGACGATGATTCTGCGCCAGTGCGCTCGCGCGGCAAGTGAGGCGAGCGCGTTGCCTTCCTGCACGGTGTTGTCGACGGAGCCTGGCATGACCACAATCGCGCCCGCGGGAACGTCCAACTGGATGAGCCCGTCGCGAATCGAATCCGTTTCCGAGGGAAACCTGACGCCTCGCGCGCGGAGTACCGCCTCCGCGTCCTCGAGTTGACCGGGGCTCAACACGACGCGGGGGGCCCATCCGTCGTGATAGAGATCCGCCGCCTCGAGCCAGCGCTGCACGCGAGTGCCGGACAGCACGACGATCGCGTCCGATTTCTGAAGCGGATCTTCCCTGATCAGATACGTACCGGCGTAGGGAAGAAAGAGAATGGACGCGAGAATGGCGCACGCGCCAAGCACGACCATCGCGCGCAGGGCGACCGCGCGGAAACGCCGTAGTCCGCTGCCGGGCATCTTTGGAGGGGGAAAGCGTGATCCAGGTTGGCGGGGCAGTGGTGCCCCGCCCGCCGGGTTCAGTGGAGGGTCAGCCTTCGATCAGACGCACTTCCCCGGCGCGCGGACCCTTGCCGGAATCCTCGGTCGTGAACTCCACGCGCTGGCCCTCGCGCAGCAGCTCGAACACCGCGCCGCGCACGGCGCTGCGATGGAAGAAGTGCTCGATCCCGCCCTCGTCGCGGATGAATCCGAACCCCTTGTCTATCAGCAGTCGAGCGATGGTCCCGGTCGGCATACCCGTGTCCTCCGATGAACGGCGCCCGCCGGATTATCCCGATGGGCGTGCACGAGCTCTGGTGCGGGGGATCGGGCCGTAGGCACGCGACCCGCAAAAGGCAATGGCAGGCGCCGACGAACCAATCCGCGCGAAAGGTCGCGCCCCGGGGGCGCGCTGAGCTCGAAAACGGGGCCAGTGTAGGGAGTTCCGGACCGGAAGTCAAGAAAGCAAGGCTATTTAGCGGCGCCGAGCGGTCACCCCTTCGCGGGAGGCGCGGGCGTACCGGCCGGCTCAGCCGCAGGCTTCGGCGCGGCGGCATGAGTCGTCCAGAAATGCCGCCCGCAGGCGGCGCAGACCCAGAATTGATCCGGTTTCCATTCACCACCGGGTAAGGGATCGCGCATTTCCATCTGCGCGCCGCACCGCTGGCAGCGCATCGTGAGTCCGTTTGTGGCCATTTGTCGCAATTCTAGCCGATCCCAGGGAGGGGGACGGGCACACTTCCCTGCAAAGCAGGGGGACAGTCCCCCTTCTTTGCGTGCGGCGATAAGATTGCGGCATGGTGCCGGGGCTGATTCTGGCGGCAGGACAATCGTCGCGCATGGGGCGGCCGAAGGCGCTGCTGACGATTCCGCCGCTCGGCGTCACGTTCGTGCGGCGCCTCGCCGCCGCGCTGTGTGACGGCGGCGCGGAGGAGGCGCTCGTGGTGGGGAGGCCTGACGATCGCGCGCTGCAGGCGGAAGTGGCCAGCCTGCCTCCGCGCGCGCGGTTCGTCGCCAACCCCGACGCGGATACCGGTCAGCTCAGTTCCGTACTCGCGGGCCTCCGCGTCGCCGATCGGCCCGGCGTCCACGGCGTCCTCGTCATCCCTGTGGACGTGCCGCTGGTGACCGCGGACACCGTCGCGGCGCTGCTGGCCGCGTATCGCTCCTCGGTCGCGCCGATCGTGCGCGCCACCCATCATGGCCGCCATGGCCACCCGGTGATCTTCGCGCGCGCCGTCTTCGACGAGCTGCGCCATGCCGATCCCGCTGCCGGCGCGAAGTCCGTGCTGCGCGCACACGAAGCGGCGATCGTGAACGTCGAGGTCGAGGACCCCGGCGTCGTCACCGACGTGGACACGCCCGAGGACTACGCGCGGCTCTTCGGCGGCGCTGTCTGAGGGTCGAGCCGGTCCACACTTCACGCAAACTCCACAATCGCTCCACGCGGACCCGACGCGCGGCGGGTGACAGGGCGCATGGAATGGGCCAAACTGGGCCCGGTATCCCATGCCGGTTCCACAGGCGCATGCGGGCCGTCCGCGTCGGCTAATCCTGTCCGTCCTCGTGCTTCTGCTGCTGCCGGGAGCCGCGGTCGTGTGGCTCGGTGTGCAGCTCCTCAGCCAGGATCGCGAGCTCGAAGCGCGCCAGCGCGACGAGCGCCGTGAGAGCACGGCCGACGTGCTCGCCGCGGCGCTCGAACAATCGGTCGCGACCTCAGAGCGGCGCCTGCGCGCGGGCGATATGACATGGGCGGCCGCCTACCGGGACACAGTGGCGCTCACGCTGCGCGCGTCAGGCGTGGACGCGTATCCGCGAGGCAGGCTGTTGTTCCAGCCGCGCCTGCCGGCCGGCGATGCCGGGCACGAGGATCCGGGGGCGTTCGCAAACGGCGAAGCGCTCGAATATCGCGACCGGAATCTCTCCGCCGCGGCCGCCGCATTCCGCGCCGCAGCCGTCTCCTTCGATCCGCATGTGCGCGCGGGCGCGCTCCTGCGGGAGGCCCGCGTTCTTCGCAAGATGGGCCGGCCCGACGCCGCCCTCACCGCGTATCGCGAGATGGCGCAGGTCCGCGCCGCGCGCGTGCTTGGACTGCCGGCCGACGCGGTCGCCCGCCGCACGCGCTGCGCGCTGCTGCACGATCTCGGCCGCCATCGCGAGTGCGACAGCGAAGCGCGCGGATTTCTGGCGGACCTCCTGGGTGGCACGTGGGCGCTCGACCGCGGCACGTTCGAGGCCTACCTCGCGCAAGCCGAGCGATGGGTTGGTTCGCCTGCCGCCGTGCCTCCATGGCAAACGGCGCTCGGGGCCGCGGCGGAATGGCTGGCGGCGCACCCGGATCGCGACGCCGGGCGGCAGGTCCTGACGGGGGCGGGCGTCCCCGTCGCCCTGCTCTGGCAGCGGGTCGACGGCGGCACGCGCGCGTTTCTCGGCGGCCCTGATTTTCAGCGACTGGAATGGTTCGAGCCGATGGCTCGCCGTGCAGCGGCGCGTGGGTTCCGCGTAGCGCTTTCGGCCGCGGACGATGTCGTCGTGTTCGGCGACGCGTTGACAGGAAGTGCGATCGCGCGGCGGCGCTCGTTCGAAACGGGCCTCCCATGGACCATGCTGGTCGGTGACGACGGAACTGCACAGGACGGCAGCTTCGCGTCGCGGCGGCGCCTGCTGCTCGCAGCGCTGGCGCTGCTGATGGCGATCGTCGCGTCCGGGGCCTATTTCATCACCCGATCGATGGGCCGCGAGCTCGCGGTCGCGCGGCTGCAGACCGATTTCGTCTCCGCCGTCTCGCACGAATTCCGCACGCCGCTGACCTCGCTGCAGCAGTTCACCGCCCTCCTCAACGACGCCGAGGAGCCGCCGGCAGCCAAGCGCAAGCAGTTCTACGAGGCGCAGGCGCGCGGCGTCGAACGGCTCCGCCGGCTGGTCGAATCGCTCCTCGACTTCGGCCGCATGGAAGCCGGCGCCCGGCCGTACCGGCGCGAGCCGCTCGATGCCCGTTCGCTCGCGGGCCGCGTGACGCGCGAGTTCGAGCGCGAGGCCGCCGCTCTGGGATTCACGATCGTGCTGCGCGAGGGTGCGGCCGATGCGGTGGTAACGGGCGACGAGGAGGCGCTCTCCCGCGCGCTGTGGAACCTCCTCGACAACGCCGTCAAGTACTCCGGCGAGAGCCGCCGGATCGAGGTCAGTTGCGAGCGCGACGGATCCTGCGTGATCCTCGCCGTCCGCGACGAGGGGCTCGGGATACCAAAGGACGAGCAGACGAAGATCTTCGACAAGTTCGTGCGCGGCGAGGCGAGCCGCACGCGCGGGATCAAGGGCACCGGCATCGGGCTCGCGATGGTGCGGCACATCGTCTCCGCGCACGGCGGATCGGTGCGCGTACGGAGCGAACCCGGGTGCGGCAGCACCTTCTCGATCGGGCTGCCCGCGTGGACGGAAGATGCGCCGGTATCGTCCGCCGGATGAAGGCCGCGTACAGGGAGCGCACAATCATGCCCCGCATTCTTGTCGTCGAGGACGAACCCGACATCGCCCTGGGCCTCCAGGAGGATCTGACCAAGCATGGGAATGTGGTCGAGATCGTGCGCGACGGCGACGCGGCGGTCCGGCGGGGGACGGGCGAGCCGTGGGACGTGATCCTCCTCGACATCATGCTGCCGTGCCGCGACGGCTTCGAGGTCTGCAAGCCGTTACGCAGCGCCGGCGTGCAGACGCCGATCATCATGTTGACGGCCCGGAGCCACGAGGCTGAGAAGATCCTGGGCCTCGAGGACGGCGCCGACGACTACGTGACCAAGCCGTTCAGTCCCGCCGAGCTGCGCGCGAGGATCCGGGCGGTCATGCGCCGTTCAGCGCCCGCGCCCGCGTCGGGCATCTTCCGCTTCGGCGACTGCGAGGTCGACCTCGATCGCGCCGAGATCCGCCGCGCGGGCCGGCCGATCGATGCCACCGCGCTCGAGTTCCGGCTGTTGTCGGCTTTCGTCCAGGCGCGGGGGCGCGTGCTCAGCCGAGATCGCATCATCGAGCAGGTCTGGGGGGCGAACACGTACATCACCGACCGCGTCGTCGATACGCACATCCTGCACCTGCGCAAGAAGATCGAGCCGGAGCCCGCGGCGCCGCGGTTTCTTCTCAGCGTGAGGGGCATCGGGTACCGGTTCGACGCGTAGGTTCATCTCGGTATTACTGCAATGTTGCGATCGCGGCCTTTGCGGCGTCCGCGACAGATACCTGCGCCCCGAAGTTCGACTTTCGGTGGTCGTTCAACAAGGAGATCAGCCGCGGCAGCGCCTCCGTGGCGTGCAATGTCTCCAGCGCGTAGATCGCCAGAACGCGCATCGTCGGACTCTCATCGTCAAGTGCCTCGAGCAGAGGTCCGATGGCGCGCTTGTCACCGATCTCGCCCAACGCCCACGGGACAATCGCGTTGACCTCGGTATCCTTCAGGAGGGGAACGAGCACGGGGATGGCCCGCGGGTCGCGGAGGTCGCCTAACAGATGGGCAGCATAGTAGCGGTCAGCCGCGATTTGACGCGCGACATGATAGCGCCCGTCACTCGAGGCAGTTGGCACTCCTTGACCCTCGGGCCGGTCGGAACGGTCGGTCAGGATCTCGGCGATGATCTGGAACCCGCGCGGGTCGCCGAGCCCGCCAAAGATGAACGCAACGTTTCCTCGTATGTGCCGGTCCGTATGTCCCAACCAGTCCACCAGCGAGGGGAGGACGCTCGCGTCGTGATATTCCACGATGGCTTTTGCGATCTCGAGCTGCCTCCACAGAACCTTCTCCGCTTTGAACCGCTCGACCAGCGCTCCAACTGACACTGTTCTGTCAACGGTTGGCCTGGGCGGCTCACGCGGCGCGACGAAGACGACGACCTCGTGGGCGCCGTCCGTCAGTGCGACTTCTGCGCCGGCGGCCGCTTGCACACCGTCCACGGTGATGCGCGTTGCCCTTACGGCAGGCGCTCTGTCCGCAGAGACGGTGAACTCATATGAGCCCGACAGACCGGCCATGCGAAAGGACCACTCGGCAGTCACCCGGGCTGTGACCGGTATTGATGCCGAGTACTGTTCGGCGGTTGGGGATGCGCTTACGCGTAAGCCGACGGCAGTGGGAACACTCGTCCCTGGTTCAGCGACAACGCGACCCGAGATCGAGGCGCCGGGGCCCAGCACGAGCGAGAGATCATCGGCCTCGCGGTCGTGCACCTCAAACACTGTGGTCGCGAACTCCCCGCTATCCATGCCTGAGCGGGATGTCGCCTGCCGGATGGTCAACCGGTACCGACCTGGCGGAACGCGAGGGATCTCGAACGTTCCGTTGTCGCCGACGGCGGCGAGGGCAGACTCCGTTCCGAAACCACCAAGCCGCTGGAACAGTCTGACCGCCAGGCCGGCGGTCGGTCCTGCAGAAGGACTCACGACAGAGCCGGACACGCGGACGCCTCGAACGGGGACGAGTTGGATTTGGATTCCGGCGGCCGGGGAAGCCAACGCGGACACGGACACAGCCTGCCGCTCGTCGACTGTCGAAGGGTAGAGCGTCATCCCATAGATCTGCGCCGGCGCCGGTCCTCCAGATGGGAACAAGGGCGACGCGGCGATCCGGTACTCCCCCAACGGAAGCCCGGAGATTCGGAAGCGGCCCTCTGCGTCGGTTGAAGCGGATCCGCTGGCGCGCGTCAGCGGGGGCACCGTTCCGCGACTCGGCACCGGGCGCACGGTTGGATCAACGGAGAACGCCTGGACGACGGCGCCGGCAACTGGCTCCTGCCGCTCGTTGACGACGACGCCGGCGATGATGCCATTACCCTTTTGTGTGGGCTCGGCGGTCTGGCGAAGGCGGGCGACGTTCGGGGTGGTTCCGGTGAGCGAGTGAGCCGAAAGAAGCCCTGGTTGAGCTATGAGAGCCAGCACGAGCAGCGCGACCATACAACACCCTCTGGTGCTTTTGACCCCGGCGCGAGCGTTAAGGCTTGTCGCGCGCTCCATCGCCGCGGCCGAGTGGCGGCGGAAGCGCGCCTGAAGCAGCCGGACGATCGGCTGTCCGACTCGCGCCAACGTAGCCTGCGGCCACGATACCGCGCGGATGTGGTACATCACCGCGTCGGTCTCGGGATCGAGGAACGCTTCGAAGAGCTCCTCTCCTGACTCCGAGTGGTTGACGAGCGTCCCATACGCGAACCCGAAATGCGTGCCCCGATCGCGCTCGCCGACCGTGTAGATGACGCGGCCGCCATTCAGCGACCAGAATCCGAGATGGCGAATGAGGACCGCGATGGTGGTCCCCGGCTCGATCGAGGCGCCCGAGGGGTGAAGCTCGGTCCATCCGATGTCGAACTGCTTCCAGGCGATGAGCGCCGCGCGCGCTCGTTCAAAATCGATTGTGCCGTGGCCGATGACGGAGATTATTTCGTCGAAGTGGCCAGCCGGTTTCTCTCTGACGATGCCGATTGGGCCGTACGACAGCGGCAGTTCCTGCGAATCGCTGAGGAAACGGTCGATGGCGTCTGTCGACGGACGTCGAACAAAGAACATCGGATGCCTCAGGCTTCGACCGGACTGCCAAACAGCCCTTCGCGGATGAGCTCGTCCAGGGCGACCACGAACCGTCGAATGGGTCGCAGACGAAGCGTGAGAGCCGCGGACGGCAGCAACTGCTCGGTCAACGCGACCAGCGCGACGGTCGCGCGCTGTTTTGGACTCCTGTCCAGGAGCCACCACAAAAGCACGGCGAGGTGTACCAGATACAGAAGCCGGCCCAGTGCTTCACCCAACGGGGGCTTTGGAGCATCGCTCGAACCCACCACTGCGTCCTCGAACACCTGCTGCACGCGTTGACGTGAGAACGCCGTTCCCGCAGCGAACACCCCGTCATCCGGGTCGCCGACGAGCACCGGAATCAGCGCGCGGAGCGCGACGCGATGAGGCTGCAGCACGTGCAGGCTGGTGTTCAGCGCGAAGATGAATCGGTCGCGCCACCTCCCCGGTTGCATGTCCGCCGCTCGTCGCGCGTAGTCCGCCGAGAGCTCCTCGTAGAGCGCGATGATGACGGCCTGTTTGCTCGGGAAATAGCGATACAGCAGCCCGACACTGACGCGCGCCTCTTTGGCGATCTCGCGGAGAGTGGTCGCCTCGTACCCGCGTCGCGCGATCATCCGCATCGCCGTGGCATACAAGCGGTCCCTCGTTGCCGCGCCCTGCGCCGTCGGGCCGGGCGGTCTCCCGGGCCGCCTCGGCTTGACAATATAGGTAAACACGTTCACTAATATAGGGAAGTTCGTGGTGCCTCGTCAAGCGCATTTGGAGCGGCCCGCATGAAGATCGTCATTCCGGGGGGATCCGGACAGGTCGGCACGGTGCTCGCCCGCGCCTTCCACAAAAGCGGAGACGACGTCGTCGTGCTCAGTCGCGCTCCGCGCGCTCAGCCATGGCGGGTTATCCCGTGGGATGGGGCCACGCTGGGCACGTGGCGGCGCGAAGTCGAGGATTGCGAGGTCGTCATCAACCTCGCGGGGCGCAGCGTCAACTGCCGCTACAACTTGCCGAATCGACGGGCGATCCTGGAATCCCGCGTGGTATCCACGCGCGCGGTCGGGCAGGCGATTGCGCAGGCGTCGAGCCCGCCGCGGGTCTGGCTCCAGGCGAGCACGGCGACCATCTATGCGCATCGCTACGACGCGCCGAACGACGAGCGGTCCGGCATCCTGGGAGGGGACGAGCCAAACGCGCCCGACCCGTGGCGGTTCAGCATCGACGTCGCGCGGGCCTGGGAACGCACCTTCAACGAGATGATCGCTGGCCGGACCCGGAAGATCGCGCTCCGGTCCGCGATGACCATGAGCCGGGACGCTGGGGGCGTGTTCGACACGCTCGCGACGCTCGTTCGATACGGCCTCGGCGGCCGCGCCGGCGACGGCCGCCAGTTCATGTCCTGGGTTCACTCCGAGGACTTCGTGGCGGCTCTTCGATGGCTGATTGACCGCGACGACATCGACGGCGTCGTGAACGTGGCGTCCCCGAACCCGCTGCCGAATGCAGAGTTCATGCGGCTGCTGCGCGACGCGTGTGGCGTGCCGTTCGGCCTGCCCGTGCGCGAGTGGATGCTGGAGATCGGCGCGGTCTTCATGCGCACGGAGTCCGAGCTCATTCTCAAGAGCCGTCGAGTGGTTCCGGGGAGGCTGCTCGAACACGGATTCGCGTTCAAGTTTCCGACGTGGAACGAGGCCGCGCGCGACCTGTGTCACCAGTGACTTGCGGCGGAAAGCAAAGTTGCAATTACTTCAATAGGTGAGCGCGTGTGATGAGGGAGAAATTGCGAAGGTGCTCGCGGCGTGTGGCTCGATTCTGCCCTGCCGGCGAAGGGTGGCTTGCCATCGGACGTCCACCTTCGCGGCTTCGCCCTGACGCTGAGCGCCGCTACGGTGGACACCCTTCGCGTGTCGATGACGTGAGCTCGCCTTCGGGATGGCCTTCGCATGAGGCGTGAGCGAAGGGTGGCTTGCCACCCGTAGCTCGCTCACGAATGCAGGCGAGCGAAGGGTGGTGGACCATCTCACCTCGACTTGGAACCCCGCGATCGCCTGGCTACAGCACCTCTACGAGCACCTGCCACACGCTGCATAGCCGGGCACTTTCGCTTTCCCTTCAGAAATCGACAAACTTGCCGCTTTTCTACTTGACGCCCATGCTGACTAGCGAGCATACTCACTCTATCAGACGCGGCGGGCATGAGAGCCCGCCCCGATTCCACCGGAGAGAGACCGATGGCCAGCATCACCCTCCAGCCCGCCGGGACGCGGATCTACATCGACGGCAACACCTACCCGATCAAAGACCAGCTCCGACGCGCCGGCTGTCACTGGGACGGCGAGCGCAAGGCGTGGTGGATCGGCGCGGCCAAGCGCGCCGACATCGAGCACCTCGTGAGCAGCGACACGGTTCAGCAGCAGTCCGCTGCCGAGCCGCAGCGCGATGCGACGCCCGACGCGAGCGCCAGCGTGCGCGCTCGCGCGAGCTATAAGGGGCGCGACTATTACGTGCTCGCCGAGACACGCGACCGCAGCAAGCTGCTGCTCGCCGCACGCAACGGCCAGTTCCAGTTCTGGGCCGCCGCCGAGGCGACGCAAATCACAAAGACGTACGGCCGCGAGAACTACCGCTCGGGCCGTACAGAGTATCCGACACTCGGCGGGATGATCCGGCGCGCCGAGGAGTGGCGAGCGGCCCGGCAGCAGGGCGACACGATGCCCCAGGGCCACCGGTACGAGTGCGAGGAGTGCGGCGAGATGGTCACCCACGGTGACGGGTCGAGCTGCTGGGAGACGGGCTGTGCGCACTGACCCACGACTCCGCGTCTATGGTGGCACAATCCTCACGGTCGATGGGCAGCGCGTCGTGCAGCTCGTCGACCCGAACGACAACGCGCGGCGCCGATTCCAGTACCGCCGCACGCTCGACGGTACGGGTATCGAGCAGCGCACCCTCAGAGCCGATGGACAGCCGTATACGGACACCGGCTCACCATGGGAGCCGGCCGACGTCGCCACCATGCGGCGTATCCGCGGTGACTATCATCCAATTCTCGACTCGCTCGGACTGTGAGGACATCATGACGACAGTGATCGACATCCTCGGGACGGTGCGCGCGCTCGTTGGCCGTAGGCGCCAGATCACGCGCGACGAGATGCAGGCCATCCTCATCGCGATCCACGGCCCGGCGCTCCCCGACCGATCGACCATCGGGGGGCGTGATGCTGATGGGCACCTCTACATGGGCGAGGAGTGGATCCGCGACCGTGACCAGGAGCTGCCGGCCACCGCCCGCGCATGGGCTCGCCTGTGTCACGGCATCACCTGTGTGAGCGTGTTCCCGGACGGCGTCCGGTATGACGAGCCGGGCACCATGCATCCGCTCCAGCACGCGCCGCTGACGTTCGTCGCGGCCGACGTCGTCGGCGATGAGTGTGGCACGATCGGGTATCTGCGCAGGCACGCGGATCGCGTGCTGGTGGTCCGGGATTGACGGGCACAGGACGGGCCGCGCGAGGCCGGAAAGTCGAGCGCCACGACGATTAGACAAACACAAAGCACTTCTTCGATGAGGCCGGCAGCCGCGGCGGCTGCCGGAATCGCCGACGCCGGTGCGTCATGCACTTCGTGCGTCACCGCTTCGATGGGGCCGGCTCAACGAGCCGGAAAAGGGTCGGCCGTTGCCGGAGGCACAGTGACCAACACCATGCTTCGATGGGGCCGGCCTCGCGCGCAGACAGGAGTCTAGCATATGGGGCATCGAGAGGCGAAGATCATCGCGGCCGTCGCGTGTCCTACATGTGGGGCGCGCGTGGGTCAGCCCTGCGACCTCCCCCAGCGCGGCCGGCCGGTCGTGCATCCCGCCCGCAAGCAGGCGTGGCAGGCCACGCGCCGACCACCTGACTACGTGATCCAGCCCCGCGCGGAAGGACCGGCGGGTGCCCGCACGCACTACATGCTCGTCGCGCCGCAGCACCAGGCCGCGATCGACCATCTCCGATCGCTGATGCCGCCGACCGGATACGGTTGGACCTGGGTTGCAGGCGCGCTGCGCGTGCCGGCCGCCGACATGCCCGTGCTGGTCCAATCGCTCGTCGCCGCGGGCTGGACGACGGGCGAGGAGGCAGTATGACGGACGACGCGCGACTCGCCTCGTACGCGGCCGCGCGCCAGCTCTCGCTCACCGCCGCGCGCGCGGAGCTCGTGACGATTGCGCTCGACCACCTGGACGCGCGCCGGCGCGGCGCCGCGGCCAGTCTCCGCGGCACCACAAAGGCCGAGCGCTCGGCGAAAGCCCGCGTCGCCGGGCAGGCCCGCTGGGCGCGCGCCCGCGCCAGATAGCGCGCAAAGCCTGTGCAGACGTCTGCACAGCAGCACCAGGGGAACAAGAGCGCCGGCCACCACCCTCACGAGCCGGGGCAGCTCGTGTTCCCAGCGGACGGCGCCGGCGCGTACCGATAGACCCCCAGTATTCGTAGGTCGACCCGCCGACGAACCCGCCAACGTCGCGCGGCACGAACCGGCGCGCGCAGCACGGACACACCCAGGCGCCCGGGCGGTCGGGGCGCCCTTCGGGCTCCGGCTCGAGCGACGTGTCGCAGTGCGGGCACGTCGTCGGCCGGCCGCCGGCGTCAGAAGACAAAGGCGCTACGGACGCCGGCCGACCAGCCACGCGCGCCCCACTCACGGCCCGCCCACCCGCTCACGGTGACGCGGGGCACCACGCGAACGCCCAGGCTCGCCTCCACACCGATGGTCGTCACCGTCGCGGAGATCTGCCCGCGCTTCCCGGTCGGGATCTGGCTCAGCGCCTCGCGCATGTGCGCGTCGAGCGGAGGGCTCACCGGTTTCGGATTGCTCGGCGTGCTCACCTGGTCGGCGCCGTCGTCGCCGCCGTCCGGACGGCCTGCAGAAAACCCGACGCCCCCAGCGCGACCTTTGGAAGCTCCGCGTGGACGAGCGCGGCCGCTTCCACGTCCGAAATCCCGGGGACCTTGTCGAGCAGATCGGTGACGGCCCGCTGCAGCTTCTGACCGGAGGTCGCCGGCAGGTGCGTCTTGAGCTGATTCGCACCCCATTCCTCGGCGCGCAGGATCGCCTGGCGCGCGAGGTATTCCAGCTTGGCCTGCTTCTCCGCGTCGAGGTCGAGACCCGCGCGCTTCAGAGCCTTGTAGGCCAACGCCGTGAGGAGCGTGGCCAGAATCGGCGCCAGGATGGTGCCGACCGTTTTCAGTACGTCGATTAGCACGTCGTTCATGGTGTCCTCTTGCTTCTGCGGTTTCGGAGATGCCTGCGCGATCCGCGGCGTCGGTCCACACGCGCCGTCACGGACTTCCAGAATTGAGGCCGGCTCGCTGATAGATCCGTCGCCAGAAGATGATCATGGCTGACTCTCCAGTACCAGCGGCCTCGATGAGCGCGTCGTCCCAGATCTGTTGAATCTCCTCCGGCGTTCGCTGAGGTGGCAAAGGCCGACCCTCTGTCAGAGGCGCGATGACTTTCGGAGAGATCCGTTTCATTCCTTTCTCCAGAGCACGCCGAGATCATCGAGTCCAATCCATCCAGCCTCAGGTGCGTCTTTCGTTTCCGGTCGCACGCGCACCATGTAATTCCCCACGACGTACGTGCGCAGCGAGCGTTCGACTGGCCGACGATAGGCGCCACGCGGCGCGTCTACTGGAAACGCGTTCAGGCCAGCCAACGTGAGCGCCGCGAACTTCTTTTCCTCCGCGGTCGGCCGGCCATCCGTCGGTACCACGCGCTCGACGCCATCCACCTGCACAATCTTCAGCGCGCTGTACTTGCCTTGTTCAAAATGAAAGGTCCCGCCGGCGCCGAGTAGACTCACGGTGCCGTAATACGCGAGCGTGTCCGCCTCGCGATCGCCGGTCACGTCCTGCGGCAGCTTCGGCGGTTCGTCCGCCACGATCGGCACGCGGTGCGGCGGATCGCTCGGGTCGTTCGGGCCGCCGCCGGCGTACCACTCGAGCAGGTCATGCGCCCGCCGGGGCCAGTCGTCGTCGCGCGCCGTGTGCGTCGTGAGATAGCGCCCGAACGCACGGCGGGAGTCCTCGTAGTCGCCAGAGCTGTAGAGGAGTCCCGAGGCGTCGAGCACCGCCTGGAGCGCGCGGGTATCAATCGCTTTCCCGTTCGTGCGCGGCTCGTTGCCGATCTCGATCGCCACGTTGGGCGGCCGCGCGGCCGCCAGGACCTCGACGAGATGCCGGGCGTAGGCGATCCGAGCCGTGTCGTCGTCGGTCAGCAGCGTGATCTCGACGTACCAGCCGTCGCGCGCAACGCGCTCGAGGAACGCGAGCACCACCTCCGGCGCCGGCTCGTTCCACCCGATGAACGTGCCGTCCTTCGCGTGCCACGGCACATAGGTCCAGACGCGCAGAACATTGAACCCCTGGAAATCTTCCAGGAAGCCGCTAACGTCCTCGCCGCGCGCGAAGCGATCGAGCTGGCCGAACGCGGAGACTCCTCTCCAGCGCCAGGGCTGTCCAGCCTGCAGGAAGATCGGTCCGGACGTCTCGAGCGGCACCAACGTGGGCCGCGGCGGCTCCGGCTCGGGCGGCAGCGTGCGTTCCCACGCGCGCATGCCCTCGAGGTTCCCGCCGGCGGCCGGAATCGCAACGCAGGCCGCCAGCTCCGCATCCGTGATCACGCGGTGGCGCGTCTCGTCGATGATCGCGCGACAGCTCGCCGCCCACTCCGGATGGAGCTGCTCCGGCGTGATGACCGGTGGCCGCACAATAATCGAGCAGGCGCCGACCATTAGTGTGGCGCCGAAGCCGGCGCTGCAGATGCGCCAGCGCAATCGAGATGTCATATTCATCGCTTCACCTGGCGTCTTGCGCCCGTCCGGCCCGTGCCGGCCGCATTCGTCATTTCCACGTAGAGCGATCCGTCGCGGATGTAGACGCGACAGCGATAGCCAAGAGCAGGGTTCTCACGGTCATGGAACACGAGCTCGCGGCCGTCGACGAGCTCGTCGAGCGTCCACCGATCGACTGTGATCTCTGGAGGCTTCATGGGATCCTCGAGAGCCGGCGGCGATGGAATGCCGGCGAACACCTCGCGCCAGAGCGGCAGGACCTCGGGATGGTGCTGGAGTCCGCTCTTGCGTCCGGTGCCGCTGAACACGAGCAGCGCATCGATCGACGGACAGTCGCGCACGATGCGTGCGTAGATCGGCACGAGGCTCCGCAAGTCCTCCGTCTGCGTCTTGTTGCTCGTGTAACACTGCGCGACGAGCGCAAGCGGCTGCCCTGCCGGCGCCGAGGCGATCACCTCGCGGACATCCGCCTCGAAGGCGGCGAGCGATTCCGTCAGCTTGCAGTACGCCTGGACGCACAGCAGCGATGGCTGGGGCAGCACCGGCCAGCGCGGCCAGCGTCGCGCGTCCCAGTACGCGACCGGGTAGGCTTCAGCGGCCGCCTTGCGCTCGATCTCCTCGACGGTCTGAACGAGTTCGGCCTCGACCTTCACCTCGCGGCCGATCACGACATCGTCACGCATCCGCCGCAGCCGCAGGTTGTCCTGCACGGCCACGTAGCAGTTGCCAGGGACCGTGTGCGGCGAGACGTCCGTCGTCCATCCACCGCCCTCCGCCGGACCGCCCGCATAGAACCCCGCCAAGATCGGTCGGCCAATGATCGCGATTGGTTCCGCTGGCGCCACCCACGAGGCCACGTCTGCCTCGGTCACGCCGGCCACGATGCGCAGGATGTTGCGCTTCGTGGCCGTCGGATCCTCCAGGTCACGCACCGGCCCCCCCGGCGCCCACGCGGCGAAGGCGTAGGTATCGGCTGACTCCTGGCACGCCGCGACGTCGTTCCACTGCTCGCCCGGCCAGAGATAGCCTGATGCTGCACCGAGCGTGGCACGCAGTCCGGACGTTTCATCCTGGCCGATCGCGAAGTCTCCGGCGAAGGCGGGCGCGAGCAGCGGGCGATGTCTCGTGAAGTTCGCGTCCCAGCTCACGTAGCCGTCGGGCGTCAGGTAGGCGATCCCCGTGGCGAGGAATGGGCCGATCCGCCCTCCAGCCCCCTCCGAGAACGTCATGTGCCACACGCCATCGAACGGATTGGCGCCGGGGTGTAGCGGGTCCGCGGCTGTCTGGAACACCGCCTCGCCGTGACGTAGACGGATCGCGTGATTTCCCACAAGTGTCGGGAGCACTCGCACTGTGGCGCCGCTGGCGATCTCCACAACCAGCCCACGCTCTTCGGGCGCTGGGCCAACGTATCCGACGTGCTTCCCGTCCGGCGAGAGCGCCGGATCGCCGCGCATCCCCCGCATGTCCTGGTAGATCAGCCGCGCCTGCTCCGCGCGGCCGGCGGGGAACTCCCACACCTGCACCCCGCTCGGTCCACCGGGGTTGACAATCCCGCAGGCGAGCCGCGTGACGCCGCCAAACGAGGCCGTTGACGGCATGACGCTAAAAGGGATCTCGTAGTAGGTCATGTCGACAGCCCCACGAGACCGCAGGCGGCGAGCGACGCGAGCGCCCCGTCCAGCATCAGTACCCCTGCGGAACCTCGAGCAATGAGAACAGGAGCCCTCGGCTTTCGAGCCCTTCCTCCCAGGCTTTCCGCTGCGCGGCCTTGTCCGTCCAGCGGTCAACGAACTGCAACCGCGCGCCGACGAGCGCTTGGTTGATCAGCCACTCGTCCTGGTCGTATAACGCTCGGAGCGTGACCGGCCCGATCCGGCCGTCGATGGGCACGCGGAGTACGCTCTGCAGCCACTTGATCGCGGTGCCCGGTCCGGAGTTGTAGGCGAAGTCGGTCATTTGGAGACGCAGCGGCTCGAACAGGATTTGATCGAGACGATGCGCGAAGGCCAGCGAACGCAGTTCCCACCGCACCACAGGCCGCGCGGTCTCAACGGTGAGCGCCTTCAGCTCCGCGAGTGTGGCCTGACGCCCGAGATAGGCGGACAGCGTTGCGAGGATGATCCCGCCAGGGGCCGTCGGCTGGTCGATTGGCGGGTGCGTCGTTTGATCGCCGTAGGTCCGCCCCTCGCGGTCGAAAGTGCCGTCGATGAGCTGATCTTCCGTCATGGGCGTCACTTCACTCGTTGGATTAACAGATCGATCTTGTTTTCAATCCGCTCAATCCGCCGTGAATCCTCCACACGCTGCGCTTCGAGCGAGGCGATCCGCGACACGATCGCGCGGTTATCGGCCCCCCCAATAATCATCCACCCGACAACGATCGCCACTAGCGTGATCACGACTGTCCAATTGACACGCGGCGTCATGCCCTCGCCTCCTCACCGGCCCTCCTAGTGGTCGGTGGTTACTTGTCCTTCTTTGGCTCGACCTTCTTCACGTACTCCAGCCGCTGTAGGTCAAGGGTCCAGCCGTCCACCTGGAGCGAGTGCACCAGCTTGCCGATCGCCTCTCGCGCCACGTCGAAGTTCCACTGTGCCTGCTGCGCGCGGAGCTGCGCGTTGTCGAGGCTCAGCGCGAGGTTCTGAATCGTCAGCTTCTGCACGTCCGACAGTTCCGGAGTGGTCAGCTTCTCCGCCTCCGGCGAGGCTTTCGCTAGCACCTGCGGCTTCGGCTCGGCCTTCTCGACGGCCGCCGGCTTCGGCGGGTTCACGATCATCGTCAGCTTTTCCTGCGCGGACGCCCCAGCGCCAAGCGCCAGCACGACGCACGCCGCGAGAATCAGTCGCTTCACATCGCCCTCCCTATGGTCGTTGCGGAGTCCCGCTCACGGTGCCGACCTTAATCCCCTCCGACGAGATCCGGTCGAGCAACCACTTATGCAGGGACTTCGCCTCCAGGGTCATGAACTTCCCCTGGTTGACGTACTTGAGCCCCGCGCGGATCTGCGCCTCCGTCACGGTGTCGCTCGGCACCGAGCGATACACGAACCGCTCGCCGGTGTTGCTCTTGAGGGTGGCCTTGAGGCTCGGCGCTTCGTTGGACATGTAGATGTCCGCGATTTGCCACGTGGTGGTCGACAGCCCCGATACTGGAGTCGTCAGCGTCAGGATTTCCTGCGGACTCGGCGCGCCGAGCAGCAGACCGGTATGGCCTACGAGGACACCGACCAGAAACGTGAGCGCGAGGACGAATCTCTTCATGTGGCTACCCTACCTGTCGAATAGAGAAGGTTGACCCAACCAGTACGCTCGACGTGCCGTTGCTGGCGTGCTGCGCGAACTCAATTGTCAAAGTCCCCCCGGCGTTCACGGTGATCGTGCCGCGAATCACGCAGATCCCTGCCGTCGTGCCCGCCTGCCCGGCCGCGCCGCCGAGCGCCGTCTGCCGAGAGGTGATCGTGTTGGCGAGCGTGCCTTCGTCGGTGAGCACGACGGAGTAGATGATGGCTGTCGCGGTCGCCGTGCCGCCCACCGCGTACTTCGATCCGCCCATCGCATCGGCGTTCACGTAGAGCGTGGCCGTGAAATCGTAGGTTAGGCCCGCCGCGACGTTGCGCGTCAGGCCGGTGATGTTCGCTAAAGTGGTGTCGGTAGTCTTGTCGAACTGCGTGGCTACGCGCGACTGGAGGCCGGTCAGGCGAGTGACTTCGTTCGCTTCGTTGATCGTGTAGCGCTCGACGGTGCCGCCGACATCGACCGCTCCGTCTCCGGCCGTGTTGCTCGCCATCGAGGTGAGGGCCGTGCCGATAGGAAATACCACACCGTTTGTTCCGCTAGGAATGCCAGCACCACCTATCACTAATAGACGTGAACTAGTAATACGCAAAGCCTCTAGAAACGCGCCAGTAGTGTCTAAAGTGTAGATAGTTAGCCGACCGGGAACAACCCCGGAGCTAACTGCTGCATCCACGGTCGATTCAATAGCGACAGCCGGCACGAACGCCGATCCGTCTGAGCCAGAAAAATCCCATTCACCTAACTTGTCTCCAATAACAACAGCGCTGTGAACACCAACTGTGTTGCTCTTAGACCGCATCAGTCTCATCAGCGAATAGGTGTTGGTGCTGGCATAGGTGATAGCATCAAATGAGACCGCTGAACTAGCCCGTTCTACTACCACTGAACCACCAACGAGATGCAGACCTCCTCCGGCAATGTCGAGTCGAGTAGCTGGAAGAGCGACGCCGATGCCTACATCCCCGGTTGCGTTAACAGTAATGCCACCTGCTCCAGTCCCTGTCTGATTCCACGCCATCACGGCTTGAGCACTAGAGTAGTACAGATACCCACGCACTGCAGCATCTTGATAAAAGAGTAATTGTGGGTTACCGGTAGCACTACCTCTTAGGGTCAATACCGGCGACCCAACAGCTTCTAGGGTAAGGTGTGTGAACTGCGGGCTGTCGCTGGTGCCCAGCCCAAGACTGGTCCGTGCCGTCGCCCCACTCTCGGCCACCCATGTTGAGCCGTCACCGACAATGATGTTGCTGTCCGTCACCGCGAGCGCGGCGATGTCAGTGAGACGCGCTGATGCTGCCTGTGCCCCCACGTCACTGGCGCTGGGCGTGGACCACGCGTACACCCCGGCCCCTGAGCTGTGCAGCCAACCCGCCGCATCCGCCAGCGCCGAGAAGGTGCCCAGCTTCGCGTTGTAGGCTTGGACCGTCGAGCCGATGTCTCCACCTGTGAGGACCCGCACCCAGGCCCCGCCGATCTTCTGGTAGACGTTGCCAGTCGCATAGTCGAGATACTGATCGCAGGTCACGCCTCCGCTCGGCGCCCCGCTGCCGATGGACATTCCGACGCAGCGCGGGACGCCGCCCGACCAGAGATAGAGCTTCGACGCGTCAAGCTCCTGCGCGTGGGCGGGGAGAGCGAGCGCGAATAGAAGCAAGGGCGCGAAGCAGCGCGTCATGTTCAACTCACCTTGTCCCCGTCGATGTAGAACTCGACGACAATAGAGGGCTGACCAGCGCCGCGTCCCGGCCGCGAGAGGCCAGGCGCCCCGCCCGCGCCGCGGGCCGGCCGGCCGCGGCTTGGTGGGGGCATCACGGACGCGGACGACGCCCGCGCCGACCCTAGCGCCCGCGACGGCGCAGAGACGCCCGGAGTGGGCAACGATCCCGGTCCACCAGCAAAGAGCGGCGGCTCAAACGTGAACGCATCAACCAGCTCGCTCTCGCGTACGCCATCGTTGGAGAGGAAGACAGAGACCAGGCCGGGCGCATGCGCGGGCGTGAGACAAGTCAGCGTGCTGGGACTGCTCACAACGATGGCCTCGGCGGCGGCCGCGCCGAACCGGACCGAGGCGGCGGATTCGAAATGCGCGCCGAGGACCGTGACGAATGTGCCGCCCACAATCGGTCCGTGGTTGGGCGACACTGAGAGCACCGTCGGAATCTCGTGCAGGGTCACCAGGCGCTGCTGCGGCTGATAGGCGTCCGGGAACACGCCGACCGGCGTCAGGCCGGGCACCGCGTGCTCGAGGCCGACGATGTGCACGGGACACTGCAGCGATGCCGCTTGCGACGACGGCCAACCCGGGAGGATCGCCGGCGACAAGCAGACCGTGACGGCGATGCCGGTGAGCATCGGCCAGAACGTCTCGGGCGGCGAGATCCTGTAGGTAGGCATTATTCAAACAACATCAGCAACGATGATCCCGTGGGAGTACCGTTCAGCCATCCCGCCGCTACCCGTACATCGAGCGGCACATACGTGTGATTCTCGCCGTAATAGCTAAACGTCGGCGTGCTACCCGACCCGATGTTCGCGACGAAATACCCGAGCAGCGAGAGCAGCGGGTGAAGGTAGACGCCCTTGCTCGGGAAAATGGGATAGACGGCGATCTCCGTGCCGCTCGCGCCGGACCCGGATTCAGGCATGCCTACATTAACCGCCGCGCACAAGGTCCCCAGGCCCGCCACAGTCGACACAAACTGGAACACGCAGCTCGCCGGGCTGGCCCCGCCGAGGATGAAGCTGAACCCCTCAGCGGTTTCAGCGCCGGCCGCGTCGCGCGTGCGCTCGATGCAGAGCACAATGGTCCCGGCGGCGGTGCCGATGCCGAATCCGATCACCGCCGTGAAGCGCGAGGTCGAGCCGCAGAAGATACTCGCGGACGTGCTCGCGTTCGCCGCCGTCATCCCACGGGTCACGCGGGTCGTGACATACCCGGTCAACGTCCCCGCCCCGTCACTCCCTTGGCCCAGCGTCACCCAGATCGCAGGTAACGTGGCACCACCGCTCGCTGACCCGTACTCGATCTTCAGGACTACTGGCGAGGTCGCTTGCAGCGCATCATCCATGCGCCAGATTTCATAGCCCTGCGAGGTGCTCACAGCCGCCGGCTTCAGCACCGTCGCCCAATCGATCTGACCAGCGTCTGCTGTCTTCACCCAGCCGAGAGCTGCGAGTGCCACACCAACGTTCGACCCCCACGCGCGAAAATACGCATCGGTCGCGTTCGTGTAAGTCGATGACAGCGATTGCGTCGCCATGTATCAGGCCTCCAGGTCGCCGATGCCGTACCCGCTCTCATCAGCGGTATCGGTGATGATCTCGAGTCGATAGCGATCACCCGCCACGATCGGCGCGCTGAACGGCGGCGCTTCGGTGGGGGTCGTCGCCGTGATCGGGTCGGACGCGCCCACCGAAGCTGACTGGGTCATGTTGTAGAATCGCGCGGTGACAGCGACGTCAACCGTCCGCGCCCACAGCTGCACGCGCACCCATCCGGTAAAGGACACGCGCGCGACGAACTCCCGCCAATCCACGACCGGCGTGTACGCGGGCACCGCCCCCATCGGCACGCTCGCGATCCGCGATCCCCCCAGGGAGACATACAACACGAGGCTCGACGGTGCTGCGACAGCACCGCCGCCGCTCACCACACCACCAGCGCCGCCCACCCCTGACGTCCCGTCGCGAAATACATCGAGCCACGTCTCGGGCTGCTCATCGCCAGAGACGACGGTGTGCGTGAACACGAGCTCGCCATCGACGTCGTCGGTGACCTGCACGGAGACGACCATGTGTGTGCCGGATAAGGCGCGGGCGGCGAAGCCGAGCACGACCGTTTCGCCCGGGTAGGCCATGCCGACGCGATGTGTGATCATGGCAATCGTCGCCGGGGCCGCGAGCGCGACCCGCAACAACGCCGCGATCGCCGCGGTCGCGGCCGCATATAACGTGATTTTTTCGTCGCGCACGAGCGCCGCGATCGGATGGCCATCGGCGGCGACCGCCGGGGCATCCGCCAGATCAATCCGGAAGGGAAGTGACGCCGTGTAGACCAGCTCAATCACGGTGCCGGCCGGCGGCAGCACTCCCGTCCCGAGCGACACCGTGCCGCGGCCGTCGGTATCGTCCCAGTTGTAGTAGGCGCTGTCGCCGGGGCTCCCGAGCGTGCGGTCGACATCCGGAGCGCTATGCTCTCGCACATAGCCCTGCGTCCAACCCCCGAGGACTGCCTGGATATCCACCTCCCACGACGTCGCGATGCCATCCGTGATCCACTGTTGCGTCACCACGGCCGGCCCGCTCGGCCCGCAAATCAGTGCGATCGTATTTGCATACCCCTTAGCTCTCGAGTTGCCGCGCGAGACCTTGCCGAGGACGGCCTCTGAGGCATCGTCCAGCACCAACCCCGAACTGACGGATCCTGGCTCAATCGCGCGCAGCTGTAGCGCCGAATCGATCCGCCAGACCCAGCCCGTGAGCGTCTGGACCCGATTCAGCACGTCCACCGCGTAGACGTCCGCCACAACCAGGTCGGACGTCAGGGCCGGGCCGTCCGCCTGCGCCGGGTCGAGGGTAATACTGCACGCCCCCAGCGTGGAGGTGATGAGCGCCTGGAAGATCTGCTTGACCGTCTGGCCCGTCGCGTACGTCGTCGCAGGGACGAGCACCTGCGCCGGCAGCGCGTTCGGGTCCTCAACCACGAGCTCCACGATGTCGCCCACGTCAAGGTCGGAAAACCCGGTGTCGCGGATGTCGATGATCCGGCCGCCAAACGTCTCCCCGGTCGTATCGTCCGTGACCGCCAACGCCTCGCCAAGGTCCGGGAGGCTCAAGCCAGCGTCCACGTCATAGATCGGGACGTTGATCACGCCGGGCGACCGCGTCGCGAGCGCGTACCGGAACGATCCGCCGCTGTCGGGGAGATACATGTCGCCGGTGCGATCGACGGTGGCGATGTCCAGCGACAGCATCAGCGATTCACCCGGTAGCGATTCAGGATGTCGCCCTGCCGGCGCAGGAGCACCTCACCGACGCGCACGCTGTCCATGTGTACCTGGGCGACCCACTGCCCGCCGCCGCCGCCACCGCCGCTCCCCATCATCGCGCCGCGCGCGGCGCCCTGTATAAACGCCGCCGGTCCGGCTGGCTCGCGCGCGACGAAGGCGGCGGCGGCGTGGCTGGGGGATCCACCGCCGCCTGGGACGTCGTCCACGTCGAAGTGCAGTGGGATGCGATAACCCTTCGCGAAGATCGCCGCCAGCGCATCGTCCGTTTTCTTTCCAGCCTCGACCCATGTCTGGTACTGGTCCTCTGCGGCGGCAAGCTCGTCGTTCTTCTGCGCCTCGAGCCGTTCTTTTTCGAGTCGGATCTGCTCCATGCGCGCGCGCTGCTGCGTCTCGGCGTCGCCCATCTCGGCCTCTTCGGCTTCCTGCGCGACCGACTGCTGGAGGCTCGCGTACTCGGAGTCGAGCTTCTCCATCATCTCCTTGTATTTCGCCGTGATGGCGTCGATCGACGCCTGGTGCGCGGCCTCCTGCTCGCCCATCGCCGCGACGCTCTTGCTCTTGTAATCCTGGAACGCCTTGGCGAGCTCCGTGGCCGTGTACTTGCCGCTCCCGAGCATGAAGTCGTAGACCTGCTTCGCCTTCTCGGCGATCGACTGCAGCTCCTCCCGCGTCTTGTAGCCGGCCGCGGCGGCCATCCCAGCGGGCGACCCGGCCAGCGCATCTGTGATGAGCTTGATCGCCGCGGCGGCCTGCGCAGGATTGTTCCGCCCGACGCCTTGCGTCAGGTTGATCCAGAGCTTCTCCCCTTCCGCGCCGAGCTGATTGAGCTGGGCGTGCAGCGCATCGAAGCCCCCCATCAACGAGGCAAAATCCTTCACTTCCGCGCGACCCTTCGCCGCGAAGAACATGTCGTAGATGGCTTTCCCGGCCTGAATCGCCGCCGTCGCGATCCCCATGATGCCGGTGGCCATACCGGCGATCCCGGCCATCGTCTCGCCGGACTTCGCGGCCGCGAACCCGGTCTTGAAGGCCGCGACGCTCTGCTGCGCCGCGTTGATCGATCCCACCACCGTCGAGAGCTGTTGCGCGATGCCACCGAAGGCCCCGCCAGAGATCTGCGAGAGCTGCGAGAGGGACTGCGCCAGCGCCCCAAAGTCCACCGTGAGCGCCTTCGTCTCTGTACCCACGAGCTCGAAGGGGATTTTCCCCGACCAGACGGCAATCCCGCGGATCGCGTCGGCGACGACCCGGCCCTTGTCATGGATGAGCGGGAGCTGTTCGCCGAAGCCTTGCGCGGCGGCCGCCGCGTCCACCCAGGCTTGCGCGGTCTTCTTAATCAGCGGGATTTGGTTCGCGACCGAAAACGTCGCCAGGTACAGATCACGAATCGCTTGCGGGGCGACTTTCCCCAGACGCGCATACACACCGATCGCGTCCTCGGCCGCCTTATTGAGTTCCTTTTGTTTCTCGGCGCTCACAAGCGAGAGGTTCGACAACGGCCCGAGTTCCCTGACGTACTCCTTTGCGCGGGCGATTAAATCGCGGCCGAAAAGGACATCCTGCGCTGTCGTGAAGGCCTCGGCGGACGCCTGGTTTTTCAGGAACGTCGCGTCAAGTTCTTTGCCTCTTTTTGTGATGTCGGCTTCCGCGGCGCTCAACTCGGCGGCCGAGAGCGTGACCCCCTTCAACGCTCCGCCGACGGCGATTGCGGGCTTCGGGATGTTCGCCAGGGCCTCTTTCAGGCCGCCCGTGGCGCCGGTCAATTCGGCAATCTGCGTGTTCGTGAGACCGCCGGTATTCATCAGCCGAGACAGCTGATCGACGAGTTCCAGATACAGATTCCCGGCGGCCGCTTTCGTCTTCTGCCCGGCGCGTGACCACACATCACCGATCTGGTCGAGCGCCCGCACCGCTTCGGTGGCCATGATCGGCGCCTGGTCGCCGACCTCTTTCATGCCGGACTTGATCGCGGGAAGGATTTCCTTCCACGTCCGCCCAAACAGCGCGGCGGCGACCTCCGCCTGGTCCGTCGGGTCTTTCATCTCGCGGATGCCCTCCGCGAGCAGCACCATCTTGTCGTAGCTGCCGAGCCGATTAAAGGTGTCTGTATTGATATGGAGCCGCCTCATCGCGCCAGCCGCGCCGCTGTTCTCATCACCGAGCGCCAGCGTCAGGTTCTGGGATGCATGGACGAGGCTTTCAACCGACGAACTGGATTGACCCGCGATGTACTGCAGTCGTTGGACCTCAGTGATGCTGAAGTCGGTCTGGTCCGACATCTTCACGATCGCGTCAGCGACATCCAGCACGGACCGGCCGAACGCCACAATGGACCCGATGGACAGCGCTATACCGAACGCGCCGAGCAGACCATTCACTTTCGACAGGGCACCGAACAGGTCGCTCGTCGGCGGGTGCGCGCGGCGCGTCGCGTCCACGAGCTTCGCCATCGCCGGCGGCGCCTGCTCGCCCATGAGGCGGTAATGCGCGATCGCGTCCGTGAGGGTCTTATTGACGACAGCCTGGTCGGTCGCCGTGAGCTTCGACGCGCCGCCCATGCGCGTCACGGCCTCGGTCATCGCCGCGGCGGTCTCCTTGACGCCGGCGCCGAGTCCGTGCATGCCCTTAGTCGCGTCGCCGGTGAAGATCTTGACGAACTCGTCGGCCTTGGACAGCGCGGCATTGACGGGGCGCGTCGCGTCGGCCAACGCCACCATCGCGGCCGGCGCCTGCTCGCCCATGAGGCGGTAGTGCGCGATCGCCTCGGTGAGTGTCTTGTTGACCTTGAGCTGATCGGACTGCACGAGCTTGCTCGCGCCGCCCATCCGCTCGACGGCCTCCGCCATCGCGGCCGCCTGCTCCTTGACGCCGGCGCCGAGCCCGTGCATGCCTTTCGTCGCATCGCCGCTGAAGATCTTGACGAACTCGTCAGCCTTCGACAGCGCCTCACCGACGCCGTGCACGTGCCCAGACACCTCGCTCGCCGCGGCGCCGACCTTCTTCAGATCGGCCGCCGCCTGCGCAGTCGCTTCCTGCGTCAGCGCGCGGGCCCGAACGATGATCTCTACGGCGTCAGCCACGGTCAGTCATCCCCGCCACCACTTGCCTGTTGCCGTCTCGCACGCGCCACCGACTCATACAGCACCGCGTTCCGCACATCCCGGACGCACTCGATCGCCGCGGTCAACCAGGCGTCCTGCTCGCCGGCGCCGCCGATCGCCGGCCATCCCACACGCTCGAATCGCGGTCCCACCATCGGCACGATCACGAGCTGATGGGTCCACTCGAACCATCTGAGGACGCTCTCGACGTCAGGCGTGAGCGATCGAACGGGACAGGTTCGGAGGACGACGGATCCGTCGTGCCAGACGATGCGCCGGGGCTTGCTGACGCCGTCGCAGCCGCGGCCGGCGCAGAGCTGCTCGGCACGGCAGCGGCCGCAATCGGTTTCGGTGCGTCGCCAGGAGCCGCCGGCGGGGGCTCGCTCGCGAAGCCAAGAAACGAAGCGAGCTCCGATTTGTAGGTTTTTTTTTGCTCGACCGTCAGGCGGTTCTCGGCGCCGACGATCATCAGCGCCTGGCCGAGCACGTCCACGCGGCCGCCGTAGATGTCGAGCAGATCGTCCCCGCGGGTGATCTCGCGGCCGTCGTGCTCGAGCTCGCCTGGCACGATCGCGAGATACGCATCGAGCACTTGGCGGATCCACGCATCGGCCTCCATGACGCGCGCTTGGCGCGCCTCCAGCGTCTCGTCCGGCCGCTGTGGTCCCCGCGGGTCACCGTATCGGTCCATCCCGGACTGGAAGGCGTCGAACTCGACATTCGTCATGCGCTTCACGCGCACGGCGATCTCGACGCCATCGATCGACAGCGTCGTCGGGAAGGTGGATTGCGTGCGGATTTTCGGGTCAGACATCACGAAGCTCCTTGGCGGCGCCAGGCGCCGCGAAAACAAGTCGACGAGCTGTCGTGTGCCGGGCGCGGATTGGAGATCCCGTGGTCTGGCCGCAGGGAGGCGGGCCTCACGTGATCGGCGCGCTCAGCGTATCTGCCGGGTAGAGAGTCGTCAGTCGATAGTCGATCGTCACAGGTCAGGCGACCGCCAAGTAGAAGCCATCGTTGCCGGCGATGGTGGACTTGGCGAGGCCCTTGTACTTCCAGTCGAGTTCTTCCTCCGCGTTCGAGTCGTCCGGCTCCTCAAACTCGACGACCGGACAATAGATCGCGATGATCGAGCCTTCAGTGTCGCCCGATTGCACGAGCACGGTTGCGTCGCTGTTCGCCTCCGCGACGTCGATGATGGTGACGTCGTCGCTCACCATCGTGTCGAGCCCGACCGAGATGGCGCGCTTGCCCTTGCGATAGTACGCGCGCGCCAGCGAGGTCCCGGCCGCGAAGTTGTCGAGCTCCATCGCGTTCTTCACCGCGAACTCCGCCTTGATGTAGTCCTCGACGGTGGCGTTGAACATGAGGCCGCCCGTCAGGCCCGACGGCGGCGTGGTGCCGACGACGGTGAACGTGGCGGGGTCGGCCGTGTCGGCGTTGCGGGTGCGCTTCTGCATCGGGCCAGAGGCTTCCCACATCACCTCATTGTTCGCATCGCAGCTGACCTTCAGCTCGTCCACCACGGCGCCGTAGCCCTGGTAGCTGAGCGACGTCAGGTAGTGGCCGATGTTGAGCGACTTCGCGAGCGCCGTCGCCGGCTTGTAGGTGAGGGTGCCCTTGACGGCCTGGCCGTCCGTGAGGGCCGACGGCAGGGCCGGCGCCCACGTGCACACGCCCGTGCCCGTGTTCACGGCCGTCAGGAAGCGCACGTACTTGTTGCCGTCCTGATGCGAGAAGAGCAGCGCGTCGCCGATCGCCAGGCCGGCGGCCGACGTCAGGGTGTCGGCGGTCGTGGTCCCGGCGCCGCCGACCGCGATCGTCGTCGCGAGCACGACGTTCGTCTTCGCGCCGATGCCGTGCTCGAGGATGTCGGTGTGATCCGGGAGCGTGTTGAGCACACCGGACGGAAAGAACTCACCCGAGAGCGACCAGCTCGCGGTGCCGCGGCGGGTGCGGCGGTAGACCTGGTCGGGATGCGTGTGGCGAGTCGGGGCGTTCACGCGGTTGCGGAGCTTCCGGTTGAGCGCGACGTTCAGGTGCCGGACCGCATCGGTCGCGGCGAAACCCGGCGCCGTGCCGTACGTCGCGGCCCCCTCGGCGGCCACATAGACGCGGCCCACGCGCCCCAGCTGATAGACGGGTATCGGCATGATGTGCTCCCCTGCGATCTACTCGGCCGGCGTGTCGGCGCCCGGCGCCGCGATCGCGCGCGGCCGCCGCGGTTTCGGGTCCGCCTGTGCAGACGTCTGCACGGGCGCGAAGTGGCTCTCGAGATAGCGGCCCAGCGCGTCGCGCCAGGTCACGACGGTCCCGCCGGCGCGCGTGGCGACGACGACGTCCGGGTCGAGCTCGTCGCCGACAGCGAAGGTCCGCGCGAGGTCGATCCCCGACACGGTGAGGCCGCTTGCGATGCAAACCAGCTTGGCCATCTCGTCTCCCCTTCGCTATCCGTTGGGCGCGCCGTAGACGCGCGGGACGCGCACTTCCGCCTTCACGGTGGCCCACACCTGGGCGCCCTCGTACGTCCGGAACTCGCGCGTCTGGACGCGCGTGTCGGTCGCCAGGCCGCCGCGCGTGATGTCCACCGCGATCGCCCGTTCGATGTCGGCGCAGAGCCGGAAGAACACCTTGATCCAGTCCTCGTCGGCGGTGACGTCGGACTCGTGCACGGCGTGGATCTGGATCGGCATCACGACGTTCACGCGGTGCGCCGGCTGATACCCGAAGGCGCTGGTCCCCACCTCGAGGATGTAGAACGGCCGCAGCCGAGAGTCCCCCACCAGATCTTCAACCGTGCTGTTCGCGTCGAGCTTCACGGCCAACGCCGCGACGTCGTAGAAGTAGCCGCCCGCCACGGCGATCGCGCGCAGCGCGGTCTGCAGGTGCGTCACGACGCGGTATTCCACCGGCTCAGGCACCGTAGTACCCCCCGAACGGGTCGCGCGCGTAGAACTCAAGCTCGTGCGCGAGGTTCGTGTCGAACGCCTCACGCATTGCCGTGACGCCAGCGGCCTTGTGCTTCAGGAAGACATGCCCGATCGAGGCGCCGAAGAGCTGCTTGATCGGCAGCTGCGACCGGTTGGGCGCCGGCCCGCGGCGCGTGCCCCCTCCAGCGTCGACGGACCGCCGGAAGACCCCCTTGTGGCCGCCGGACTCGACGCCAGACGGCAACGGGCCCCGCACGGTCGCGAGGAAGGCGCCCGGAATCGTCTTCCGGCCGGCGCCGTCCTTGTAGCTGACGCCCGCGCGCGTCTGGCGCGCGTCGAGCTCCGCGATCGGCAGCCGGTGCAGGCTCGCGGCCAGCCGCACCTCGAGCGTCGTAGCCGTGGACTTGCGCTCCAGAATCGCGCGTTTCACCCGCACCACCTTCATCCCCATGTCCGCGGCGATGAGGCGGGCCAGCACCGCCTGCCCGGTCGTCAGCGACCGATTCAAGGCGCGCGAGGTCGCCCGCGCCGTGCGCCCGGGAAACTTCTTCAACGCCTCGAGGGCGTCGTCCGCGTGGAATTCGATCGTGAAGTCGGTTGCCATGTCAGGCCGGGATGAGAATCACGCGAATCTGTTCAGGGTTCTGCGGCTCCGCCAGGCGGTCCACCTTCCAGGCCCTGGCGACCGACGCGCCGTATTCGGCGGCGACGACGGTCGTGCCGCGCGGCAGGGAGTCGCCGACCTGGCAGATGAACAGCGCCATGACGCGGCGCGGCTCGCGCCGCTGAAAATCGCGGCCGACGGGCATCTCGTCCACCAGTGGGGGAAGCCAGACGCCCGTCGCCGCAATCGCCTCATCACCCGGTGGGGTGATGGTCGCCGCCACGCCGTAGAGGTCCCGGCTCACCTGGAGCGCGAGGCCACGGATGGCGGCGATGTCCATGTGTCAGGCTCGCTCGCCGCGCGTTACGCGGTGAGGATGCCGGCGAGCCGCAGCTTCGCCAGTGCCGCGTTGATCTTCATGCTCAGCTCGGTGACGGCGTCCGTCAAGGCGACGATCGCCGCGCGGTCCGCGGCCTGTGCGGTGACGAGCTCGATCACCTTCTGCGCCAGGTCGCTGTCGTTCTGGTTCTGCACGGTGAGATCGGTGACGCAGGCCGCGACGGTCACCTGCAGGGCCGTGACCTCGTTCTCGAGGGTCGCCAGCGCCGCCGAGACCGCCTCGCCTTCCGCTTTCGCGACCGGGTCGGTCATGTTGACGACGGCCGCGTAGTTCGTGATCGCCGCCGGCGCCGCCGCCGTCAGGCCATCCGCGATCGTGTCGTCGTGCGTCCCCGAGTCGCCGCTGTTGTCGGTGAGCGTGGCGCCGATCGCCGTCGGCGCCGTGACGACCCCGATGGTGCCGTCGGCCGCCGCACCGCCGCTGTTGTTCACAAGGTCCGCTTCGGCCGCCTGCGCGCCTTCGGCGGTCGCCGGCGCGGTGCCGTTCAGCCGCACGTTGCCGGTGCTCGACGGGTTCGCCGCCACCGCCGTCGCGACGCCAATCAACTGGCCGACGGTCGAGTCGCTGTCGCAGCGCTTGTTGCCGTTGTCCCAGTAGATCTCCTGGCCGCCGGTCCAGGCCTGCGCCGACGTCTTGTCGAGCGTCCAGACGCCCTCGACCTGGAACTCGCCTGCGACGCCGTTCGCGACGGTCTGGAGCGCCACGCCAAAGAGCGACCCCACGAGCGCCCCCTTGCCGCTGTCGCGCTGATACGGCGCGGTGAGCGTCAGGACCCTGCCCTTCTGCACGTAGTTCGTTGCCATGTGTGTTGTCCTCGCGGCGTTATGGCCCGCCGTGGCCGTCTCCTGGTGAACGAGCGAGCGGGGCTCCCGGCCTCAACCGAGAGCCCCAAAAAAGAGGAAGGGTCCCTTACACGCCGGCGTTGGTCACAGCGCCGCGGTAGTCCACCGCCGCCACGCCGTAGTCGAAGCGCACCTTCATCTCGGCGCCGTCGGTGTTCCACCCATCGCGCGTCTCGAGCACCGGCTCGGTCGCGCCCTCGAGGAAGGCCACCTCGAGCACCGGGTAGACACTCGGATCCGCGAAGAGATACCGGCGCGTCGTGCCGGCCGCCAGGCGCGCCGTGCCGATGATGTCCCGCACGAACCCGCGCACGACGTTCGGCTTGTTCTGCGCCTTGTTCGCGACGGTGTCCGGGTCGAACTGCGATTCGTTGATGACAATCGCCTGCCCCTTCAGGCCGCGTGGCACCAGGAGGACGGCCGGTTCGATGTTCAGGATTTCGTTGCCGTCCTTGTCGGTCTGCGCCGCCATCACGGCCGCGTCGGCGTCCAGCGACGCCGCGGAAATCGCCGCGCCGGCGCCCACGTTGCTGTGCGCCGCGTCGAACAGCACCACGTTGTCGTCCATCGTCGGCCCGAGGCCCGCGTTCTGCGCGAGCAGCGCGTAGACGTCCACCTCCACCGAGAGACCCGCGGCGCGGCCCAGCATCGCCAGGAGCCGCGCGAACGCGTTCATGTCGTCGTTGACGATGGCCTGACGACTGATGTTGATGATGTTGCCCTTCGTCGAGGCGGTGATCGTCGCCTTCTCCGCGTCGGTGATCCCCTTCGACTTGAACTCGCCGGCCTCGTTGATTGCGTCCAGCGTTCCGAAGGTCCCCATCCGGTAGCGGTTGTGCGCGCGGAAATCCGACACGGTGCCCTGCGCACAGAACCGCCGCCAGGTGTCCGGCTGCACGGCGTACGCCGCGAGCAGGACCTTGTGCATGACGTTTTCAAGCAGGACCGCAAAATCGGACGTCGTCTGCGTCACGGTGCCGCGCACGGTGAAGGCTTCCGACACCATCCGCATTTTGTCCAGGCCGCGCACGTGGCGGCCGGCGCGCTCCAGCGTTTCGCGCGCGAGCTCGACGAGCGTCAGGCCGCGGAACTCGCCCGGGTCGATCGCCGCGAGATTCGGCGCCGCGGGGTTCTCGCGCCGCGCCACGAGCTCCGCGTGCCCGGACTTGATCAAGAGCCAGTTCGCGGCGCCGCGCATGAACTTGTCCGTCGCGTCGCCGGCCGGCACCACCACGACGTGCTGCCGCGTGGGCGTGTCCCCCTGCGCCGCACTGAGTGTCGCCAGGACCTCGGCGCGCGCCGTCTCCAGGCTGATCCCGCGGCCGATCATGTCGTCGGCGACCGACGCGGCGAGCTTGGCAGCACGGACCGTCGTCTGGATGCCGACCACGCGGGTCCGCTCCTCGGCGATCGCGACCGTCCGCGCCGCGGCGACATCGGCGCCGGCCGGCTGCGGTGGCTGCGGGTTGGCCGCGAGCGCGCGGAGCTGCGCGTCGATCGCGTCCACCTCGGTCATGCGCGTGTCGAAATCCGTTCGGGCCTGGTCGGTGGCGAAGCTCCCATCCGCCGCGCGCAGCGCATCCGCTTCGCGCAATAGCGTCGCGCGCCGGGCGGTCAGCTCGGTCGCCGGCATCGCCGCGATCGCGGCCGGAATCGGGATTGCCAGCAGCAGGCCGTCCTGGTGCACGCCGCCGTGCAGCCAGACGATGGCGAGCAGCACCGCCAGGCTGGCGAGCGCGAGCTGCGGACTCCACAGCGAGGAGAACCAGGAGCGAATCGTCTGCGCGGCGGCGCGGAAGGCCGCGGCGGTCTTGATGCGCCAGGCGTCGATCTTCAGTGTGCCGTGACCCCAGGCGCAAACCTGGAACACGCTGGTCGGCATGGCCGCGACTGCGACGAACATCGCCACCAGGAACGGCATGAGAGTGTGCGTCTGCATGTCTTTACCTTCTCCTCGTTAGCCGCGGGCTCGCGCCAGCCGGAATCGGCGAATCCGATCGGCGTCCGCCATGGCGGACGCGTCGGCGCCGCGCGTGACAATCACGCACGGATTCGTGGGGACCTCGCGCGAGCTCCGGACGCGCGCCCCGGTATCCGCACCCATCGGGACCATGCTGATCTCGTACGGCTCCCAGTCGGTCGCCGTCCGAACGGGCATCTCGGCCTTCCCTTGGGTCTCCTCGAAACGATGCACGCGATAGCCGACGCTGACATTGCGGATGATCTTGTCGCGCACGTCCTGGTAGAACGGCTCGACGTCGGCCCGCTTCGAAAAGCGCACCGTCGCGCGCGCATCCTTCCCATTCAGCGAGGCGCTGCCGGGTTCCACAATGCCAATCTGGTCGGCGATCGAGTACGCGCTGTGCGCGTTCAGCAGCGGCGCGCCGCCGTTCAGGCGCGCGAGACGGATGCTTTTCGGGTCCATTGACAGCCGCTCGATGTACCGCTTCCCGGTCATCCAGTCGAAGCGCACCACGTCAGCGCCGGTGCTGAAAATCAGGTCGACGGAACGGCTGTCTTCGTGAATGGTGCCGACGTCGGCGCGGAGATCCAAGGGCGCAACGTCAATCGTGTGCGGATCCATGACAGACGCAGCATCGCAGACATCTAGCGAATCTGTATTTTTATGACTACCGAAATTCAGGCGAGACGATGCGCGGCCACGTAAGACGCGATCGCTTCATTGAGGAGGGCATGCACGGACTGGCGTTCCACGAGCGCGCGCCTGCAGAACGCGTCATACACATCCTCCGGTAGTTTGACGCTCGTGGTGATCTTCGGTGTGGCGCTGCGCGGCCGGCCGCGCCGCCGATGCCGGAGCTGCTCGGTGAACACCGCGCGATGGTCACGCTCGATCATTTCGTGTCACCAAACATCGCCTGGAACACGCGCAGCCCCTGCTCCTCCGGCAGGCGGGCGAGGAAGTCTGCAAACCGGTCCAGGTCGCCTCGGAACGCCTGGCCGCCGAGCGTGCCATCCGGCGAAATCGCCGCCTGCATCTGGCCGGCCTGCGTCATCTTCCGCGGATCGCTGTCGAGTACCAGCTGGCGCCGATCGAGGTCCTTGTAGTCCGCCTCCATCTCGTCGAAGAAGGCCTTCGGCACGTAGCCGCGCTCACGGATCGCGTCGGAGAGCGTCTGGATACCCGTGCGGATGTTGCGCTGGACGGCGAGGCCTTCGGCGGACGGGTCGATGAACGGCATCGGCGGCGGTGTCCACTCCGTCGTCGCGGGCCCCGGCACGCCGATGATGGCCGCACCCTGCATCCCCCATTCCCACACTCGATTGAGGAACTGCGGAATCAGCATCCGATAGCGCCAGTCGTCGACGCGTGCCTGCTGGCGCAGTCGTGACATCCGAGCGGCCGAGAACGGGAGATCCGTGTAGTCGCCGGTGAAATCCTCATACGTCACGCCGATTCCCGTCGCGAGCGACCGCAACACAGTCTGAACGTAATCCGGGTATTCCCGAACGTTCGGCGGCTGGACGACATCGACCGTCCGGCCAGGCGGAATATTCAGCACCGCACCCGGCGAGAGAAGATCGACTTCCTCGTCATCTGGATCTTCGGTGCCGAGCGGGCTGGAGGTGCCGTCCGAGTCGCTCGTCACCACCGCAAGGCACGCGGCGACCTTCTGCTTCATCAAGGTCGCGTCGCTCAGCTCGTCGAAGTCCTTGTATGTGAGCAGCAGCGGCGCAAACCACGACGGGCCCCGCACCTGTCCGGGGCGGTCACCGCGGAAGACGTGCGCGATGTCCTCCGCGGGCACGCGGCTCGAGTTTCCAAACAGCGTCCCGCCCGGCCGCAGCGTCGAACCCGGGTGTTCGCGATACAGCCAATACGCGACGCGCCGGCCGAGCGCGTCGAACTCGACCCCCTGGACGATGCGCCCGCCGTTCGGCAGCGTCGCGGAATCCTTGTATGTGTCGAGGAAGTCCGGCTCGAGCACCTGAAGCTGGAAGGGCAGCGGCAGCCCGTCGGTAAGCAGGCGCCAGCGGCGCCTCACAATCACCTCCCCGGACTCGACGACAGTCCGCATCACCAGTTTCGTCAAGCCGGCGAGGTCACATCGGCCATCCGCGTCACACGCGGTGCTGTTCGACCACGCCTCGAACTGTGGATGCTTCTGCGCCGCGACGATTCCCCAGCCCACCGCCTGGTCGAGGATCGTCAAGACGACCGACGCCGCGTAGGGATTGTTCCGGACGAGGTCGCGCGCGAGGTCGCGCAGCTTACTCAGGGTCGGCCCGATGACCGCGTTCGCGTCCGAGCTGTTGCGCCGCCAGGTCTGCGTCCGCCGGCCGATCGTCGCGGCGTCGTACGTGCGCTGCAGCATCTCGACCGCGACCCGCGCCCGCACGCGGCGCAGCTGCCAGTGCGGCGAGATCGCGCCGGCGACGCGGTCGAGCCACGGCCGCGGCGTCACGAGCCGAGCCCCTTACTGGTGGCGACGTAACGCGTGCGCGAGCCGCCGGCGATCGAGCGCGCGATCCGCTCGCGCTCCTTGTAGAGCTCCTCGAGGTCCCGGAAGGTGGTGGACTGGTCGGCGAAGGAATGGGCCTTGACCGCGCGGATCGTGTTGATCTCCGCGTCGAGCGCATCAAGGTCGGCTTGCGTGTAGGCCATGCGCGGGATTCAGGTCTGCCAGAACTACAGTCACGATACCCGCGCCGCAGAGTTCGTAGAGCGCTACATCTAGCGCGCTACATATAGCGTGTCATTCCAGAAACTCACTGGTATTCCAGCGGTGGCGGCAGTCGAGGCATTGCCGGCGGCGCACGATCTTGCCGCGCGGCCGCCGGACGCGAATCACACGGGAATCGCCACCGCACTTCTCGCACTCATCCGCGTTCAGCCGCCGGCGTCGAGCAACAGCCGGGTCACGGCGGCGGAGCACCACGTCAGGTTCAGCCATCAGTGGGGCCGGTTGCCTTTCAGCCAGGCGCCGCCTCGAGGCGCCAGCCAGCGGCGTTTCGTGTTCGTCGGCGCCGGGCCCACCTGTTCCGCGCGCGCCGGTGCACCCACCGCAACGGGCGCCGGTAACGCGACGTTAAGAGCCGCGGCAGAGACGACGATGCCGAGCATCTTCTCGCGCGCCTTCCAATCGGATTCATTCGACCGGTCGAGTCCCGCGAGCGCCGCGGCCGCCCGGGCGTACACGCGGGCGTCCAGCACGTGGTTCTGCCGTCCGGGAATCAGCTCCCACGTCAGCCGGACGAATCCCTTACGCGTCTTGTGCGGCACAAGCTGCTCCGCGGTCAACTGTCTGAAGTACTCGTCACCGTATTCGGGGAAGTGACAATAGCCGGCGGGCTCGCCCTTCTCAGGCAGGATCTCGAGGTGGAGGAACCCATAGAGCTCCGACTTCGCAATCGAGCCGGTCACCGGCCACACGCGGTATCCACGCTTCATCCTGCGTCCGCGGTCGGTCACTTCAACCGGCTGCGGCGTCCCGATCAGCGCGCCGCCGTCATCACGGCCCTTCACCGCAATCACCCGGTTCATCGGATACCGCCGCGCCCAGTTATAGACGGTCTGCGTATTGTAGCCGGAGTCCACCGCGAGCATCCGGATCGGCATCTCGACGCCGCCGGCGTGCGCATAGCTGCGCGCCAACAGTGCGTCCACCTGGCCCCACGGCCCGTTGTCGAGGTCCGCCGTGTCGCCAGGGATCTCACCATAATCGATCGACCATGAGCGCTTACCCCGGCCCCAGCCGACCACCTCGTAGACAACGCGGTCCTTCTGCACGTCAACACCAGCCGTGATCCACAACACACCAGCGGGCACCGAGCCGATGGCGTACGTCTCACGGCGGTTCTTCAGCGGCTCCCACGCCGGCGCCTCACCGCCACTCGCGTTCCACACCTCGCCGAGAACCGTGTTGATGAAGACGCGATACTTCTCAGGGTTCCGATAACTCTGGACGAACTTCAACGCGATCTCGCCCCAGGACATCCAGCCGACCGGCGCGTACAGCGCGTTTAGGTGATAGCCACGCTTGCGATCGCCCCCAACGCCTGGCGCCTCGGCGCGCCACTCACCGGCCGCGAGCATCTGCGTCTTCTGGTGGTTCTGGATCATCTCGCCGCACGCGCGGCATTCGTAGACGGCCTGCTTCGGCGGCAGCAGCAGCTTCGTCCAGACCAGCCGCGCAAACTCGAGCGGCTGCATCTCGCCACAGAACGGACACGGCACGTAGTAGCGCCGCTGATCCGTGGACTGATACGCGGCTTCGATCGCCGAGCGCCCCTCGATCGTCGGGGTCGAGACCTTGAACGTCTTGCGCCGCGCGAACGTGCGTTGCCGCGCGTCGACGAGATCGAGCGGCGATCCTTCCTCGTCGACGTCGCCAGGATAACCATCGATCTCGTCCAAAAACGCATCCCGCGCGGGCATCGAGCGCAGGCCGACCGCGCTATTCGCGCCGGTCACGATCAATTGGCCGGCAGGGAATTCCTTACTGAACATCGTGTTGCCGCTGTCGCGCGCGCGCGCATCGGCGACTTTCACAGCGAGCGACGGCGTGTCAGTCATGAGCGGATCGAGACGCTGGCGAACGAACCGCCTCGCTTCGTCCAGCGTCGGCCGCACCAGGATCATCGGCCCAGGGTTATGATCGATAACGTAGCCGACACAGTTCAAGATCGCTTCGGTCCCCGCAACCTGCGCCGCTTTCATCAGGACCGTCTCCTCGATCTCCGACGTCATCGAGAAGTTGTCCATGATCTCGCGGAGATACGGCGTGCGGGCGGTGCGCCACGGGCCCGGCTCCGAGCTGGATTTCTTCGGGAGGCGGCGATGCGCGTCGGCCCACTCCGACACCGTCAGCTGCGTGTCCGGCCGGATGCCCGCGACGTACGCCTGGCGAATCTGCAGCGCCGCGGTCGCCATTACGCCGGCTTCTCTGCAGACGTCTGCACAGGAAGCTCTCCATCACGCACCACGCGGTTCAGTGGAAACGCAGGACGCGGCCGCGCGGGCAGGCACTCAACAACAAAGGGCGCACGGACGCCAGCCGAAAACCGCTCGGCGGCCTCGAGCGCAACTTGCAAGCGGCGCGGCGCCGAGAGCCCACTCGATCGGAGCGCGTAGAGCGCACCATGCGCGATCTGTTTTCCGCACCCGACCGCCAGGAAACCATCCCGCGATTCACAGACCTGATAGTCGTCGTGAACCGAGTAGACGCGGCCGTTGTAGCCGAGCACGAACGTGCCGCCGCTTTCCTGCTGGTTCTTCTTCTCAGCGAAGCCGCGGGACTTCAGCAGCTCCCTTACCGCGTCAATGAAGACGGTCGCGAGATATCCTTCGTCCGTCAGCGCTGGGTCATGCGCGGGAACGACGAGCGCATGCCGGAGCAGCTGCCCCATCCGAAACGACGACGTGAAGCCGAAAATCATCGGACCGTTCCGAAACACCTTCGCGTCGGCGCGCACCATCAGATCCCACTCTGCAACGCCTGCGCTGTCACCGGCGACCCAGACATCGCCCCCCTCGACCAGGCCGACGATACAGGTCACGCGCGCACCTCCAGCGCAGCGTCAGGGAGATCCCATAGGCCAGGCTGGCCGCGATACGGGAGAGGGTGAGCAAGCGGCCGCACGTCGGCGAAGAACCAGGCGTAGCGGCCCGGCCGGTAGTTGCCGAACTCGCGCTCGTATGCGTCGACGCGATCCAGCCTCAACGCTTCATACGTCGACGACACTTCGACGAGGCGCGCCGTCGCCACCACAGCCCCAGAGGGCAGGTCGCCGATGCGCTCGATTCCCGCGCGCGTCAACGCTGTCGCGAAGGGCTCCTCGAGAGAGAGCTCCAGATACTCCACGACGTCAGCGCGGACGGCGTGCCCGTCCACGTCGCGCCACTTCGACGCGTGGATCGCGAGCGGCCCGCGATACGGTGTCGCCCAGGTCCGCGTCTCGACGCGCTTCACGCCGATCGCGACGAGCGTCGCCCACGGCTGGATGAGCGAGAGCGCTTTCATTCCGCGCCCCGCTCCACAGTCGCGCGCACCGCGGCGTCGAATTCAACCGCCGAAAGTTCCGCCTTCAACGGACCGTCAATCACCCAGCCTGTGAGCTCGCGGACCCGTTCGCGCGCCGCCTGCACGCGCGACCACGATCGCGACCAGCTCGCCGCCTGGAGCTCGCGCAGCGCGTCGAGTAAATCGCCCGACGGTGTGGCGACCACTTCGTAGATAAACCCGTCCTTTTGCACGTCGCATCCCACCGTGACGAACCCAAAAACAGGCCCTCGTCTCAAGGGAGGCGCCGGAGGAGGATCTGGACGCCGTTGATCTATTGGACAGGGTCGAGGCACTTTCGCGCTCACGATTTCACCGCCTGCCGTTTCGACGCGCGCGACATCGCCTTAATCTCACGGATCGCCGAACGCAGCAACGCCACCGCCTTCTCGCGCGCCTGGCGCGCGGCCTTCAGCTCGGCGCCGAGCCCCGCGATCGTGTCGTCCAGGCGCGTCACCGACCGCTCGAGCCTGCGCAAGCTGGTGATGTATTCCGCCGGCGTCTGCGCCTCGCCGGTGAGCTCATTGATCAGTTCCTCAGCCATTCACCGTCCTCAACTTTCAAGCAGTCGCCGTCTCGAGCGGCGGCACGTCGAGCGTCACCGCGGTCGATTCCAGAGCTTCACGCAGCGCAGCGTCGAGGCGGGCGAACACGCGCGACGCGTCACTTTCCGCGGCGAGCTCCGCCGAGATGCGCGCCGGCACGTTGAAGATCGACTCGCGAAGCACCCGCGCGAATTCAAACGCTTCGCGCGAGGCCTCGGTCACGTCGATGAGCAGTTCCTCACGCTGGTCGTTTTCGAGCCGCAGCTTGCGCGCGCGTTCCTTCATCGCGGCGATCTGCGCATTGACGAGCGAAGGCGGCGCATCCAGGGGCACCATGTCAGGCTGCGCGCTTTCACCCGGGGTCACGCTGGGCTCGTCGCTGTCGTCGCGCCCGCCGGCGCCGGCCGCTGGTGTCGGCGCGGCCACCGGCGCCGACGAGCTCGACGACGAGCGCCGCGGCAGGGGAGCGCGGAGCGACCGGCCGCTCTTCTCCCACTCCATGACGGCCATGCTCAGGTCCAGCACTACAGGCGCCCCGGAGCCATCCCGTCCGACCGAGAGATGGCTGAAGACACCGGCCGTTTTCGCCTTCCTGACAGCCTTCTCGCTCACACCGATCAGGCGCGCGAGCTGGCGAAACGACGCGGTGTCTTGGGCCTTGTTCGTCATTCGAGTGCGGACCTTGCTTCCACCTGCGGACCCCTTATGCGGACCCTGAGTGCGGACCCATGTTTCATTCTGGAACTAGCGGCTTTTCGCGGCCCGCTTACCCGCCCTGCGGAACGCGCCGGGAGAACCTAAGCCACCCACCCGCCGACCCCCACTCGCCAGTGCAATCCAGACTTCCGCACGTGACGCGGCGTTCAGTTCAGCGTGACGCGCGGACACTCGCGCAGCACGCGCGAGGCCGCGAGCCGCGCCGCCTCGAGCAGCTCGGTTGCGTCCGTCGGGCGAGGGCACGTGAGCATGCTGCACCTCACCCTGCCATCCGCGTCGACGAACAGCGACACGAAGCCACACGCCGGGCACGGCACGAGGATTCGCTGCGCTCGCTCAGACATCAGTCCTCATCCGGCCCGGCGGCCGCGAGCTTACGGTCCACCTCGCCGGACGCTCGGCCGCCAGGATGAGGCCGGGCCCGACGCCGGCGAGGGTCACGGGCATCAGGCCCCATGTGTCGGCACATAATCTCCAGCATCTCGCGGTCAAGCTGCGCCTTCTCAGTCAGCGAGCCGGCCGCGACACGCCGAGCAAGAGCATCGCGCATCTCGTGGATGAACGCGCTGACCGGTGTCTCGTCGACCACAGCATTGGACTTCATGCTGTCCTCCCCACTTGCAAACGCGCGCGAACAGCGCTGACTTCCTGCTCGAGGGAGTGATTGAGCAGGCCGTCACGAATAGATTTCACGGCCGCGCGCGCACCGTCTGAAGGTCCCAGCCGCCCAAGCGGAAATTGTCGGCGCAGCATCGAGAGACAATCAGCCGCCATCGTCTCCCGCTCCTCGTCCGTGAGGGCTTGGTAGATCGCCTCGGCACGCTCTAATACCCGCGCCTCCCGCTCTTCCTGCCGAAGGCGCTCGGCCGCAAGAGCCGCCTCCTTATCGGGGTCAAACCCCGGTCCCGTAGCCAGGCGCTCGATTCGCAGAGCCCTGATCAGTGCGTGAGCCCGCTCCTTGATATGGACCAGGCAGTCGACTTCCTCCCCGCTGGCAACCAAGTTCGCGTCCCACTGCCCATACAGCACAGGCCACTCCAGCCCCGCAGCAGCCGGACCAAGTTCAGCCAAAACCACCTCGTGCTGCGCCTCGGTCACACGAAGGCGCTTTCCAGTAAACACGCGCGCGCGTCGTGAGCGTTCTGGTTTTTCAGAACGCTCTGTGGTTGTGGACGTGGACACCTGTTCAAAATGCGTTTCGTGCGGTGTTTGTAACGGTGGTTGTAACGCGTTACAAACGGCGTTCTGTTTGCGTTTCCGAAAGCGTTCAAGGCGCTCCCGCCCAACGGCGCGGTCCTTCTCGATTTGCTCCCTCGATTCATTCCAATCCAGGTAGTCGTGCACCTGGTAGCCGCCGGCAGTCTTCTCCCAGCACGGCCCTTTACCAGGCACCAGCACCGAGCAGAGCTCCTCCGCGATGGCCTCCTTATTCCTCGCCCTCACCCCGAACGTCTGAATGGCGTGGCTTAGGATGAACCCGTTCGTCAGATTGAACTGGCAGTAGATCAAGCCACAGCCCCACATCCGCCAGGCGGAGTCAGAAAGCGCCAGCAGCTTCGCATTCCCATTTGCCCGGTCGTCGAGTCGGCCCCAAGGCATCTACTACACCGCCGTCCGTTGTCGACCGGCAATAGCATCTCTTGTGGCCATAATCAGATCTACTCTCGCGCTCACGCGATCCGTTTCGGCATCTTCGCCGGCACGTCGATGACGTCACCGGTGGGCAGAAAATCCGTGCTCCGGAGCGCGCCGGTCGTTTTTAGGAACTCGACCTCGACCTTCGCGGAGTCCACGAGCACGCGCGCGACATCCGCGATTGCCTTCGCCCGGGTGACGTCCATCGGGTTCTCGGCGTCCTTCAACGCTTCGAGTGTTTCGAACAGGTGGTCACGCAGGTCGCCGATCTTGTTCTTCGCGGCCATGGGGGGTCTCCCGTCTGTGAATCTGCCGGGTCAGCGCGCCCAACGCCTGGATCGTCTCGACCAGGGCCGGCGGCAGCCTGTGAATGGAATTCCGCCGCAGCAGCTCACGGCGGCTGACGAGCTCGAGGTTCTCCAGCCGCACGTCGCCCTTGTCCCCGTTCGAGAAGGCCACGGCGTGCCCGGGCGGCACGGGCCCGTGCGCTGCTTCCCAGATCAGCACAGACTCGAGTTTCCAGTTGACGGTGTACGGCACGTTCGGGACCTCGGACACCTTCCGATAGCGATACCCATCGATGAGCCGCGTGCTGCCGATCGGCATGAGATGCTCGGCGGCCTTCCCAGATCGCTGCCCCTTCCTGAACTGCGTTTCCGCCATGCGCCCGGGCGCGTAGCCCGGCCGCCGTAGGCCCTTGTTCGCCGGCACGTGGCCCTTCGGAAACTGCGTCGCTCTCCCGGGATGCTCGTCGCCGCGGCGCCGCAGCCGGCACGCCGCGGGGCTCGCGAGATACGCCTCGCTCTTCGCCACGTGCAGCTGCCGCGCGCGCTGGTACGTGGCCGCCAGCGACCGACGTAGGCGCGCCGCGAGCGCGGCCGTGAGCGTGTCCGGGTAAAGCGCCCGCAAGCGCCGCTCATCCTCCACACTCCACAGCCGCCGACGAGTCTCGCGTCCGTATTTCGACGCGCGACGTAGGAACGGAGAAGGACCCGCAGCAGCGCTCATTGCAACACCGGCCAGCCTATGCGGTCCAAGCCGGAGATCGTCACCATGATGTCGCGCAACTCCGTCGCGTGACACCTCGGGCTGCGTTTCGAGTGGTCAAGACAGAGGAGGCGGACCGTCGCGTCCATCCACACCGGGACGTCCTCCTCGCCGCGGGCGGGCAAGACGCACTCGACGCGATACAGCCCACAGAGCCCACACGAGTAACGGACGATGATCGTCAATGTCATCCACGAGCCCCAGGGAACTGCCGTACGCGCAGGTCTTCAGGCCACTCGGATGGATCGCCGCCCTTGCGATCGCGGAGATGGATGCGAACCGGCGCACCCTGGTAGTCGTCCCTGGTGCCGTCAAGGTCAGACTCGATGCGATCGTCAATCTCGTGCTGTTCTGGCCAGCACGTTCCGGATCCGTCGAAGTCACCGGTGAAGCCTGCATCATTGCGGTCGCGCACGTCGGCGCCGAGCTGCTTCACAAAACAACTGACGCCGGCCGCTTCACACTGATCCTTAATCGACCGCACCCACGGCACCCATAACGGCCGCGCCTTCGGACCGCTTTCGCCGCCGACGATCACCAAATCGAGGCCACACAACGCGTCGTGACGGTCGTCCTCATCCCACAGGAAAGGCTCAATATTGAGCGCCCCTAATAGCGGCTCCGCTGAGACGAATCGCACCGCCGCAGGCGTCTGGAGCAGCAGCGGAATCCGCTCGTCGGCGAAGTGCTGGTTCTCCACGCTTACGCCGAGCCAGACGTTCGGGAGCGGCCACGAAAATGCGGCCAGCGCCGCCGCAGCGCGCTGGAACCTAGAATCGACTTCGTAGCCTTTCGGAGCGTTCACGCCGATCTGCTCGCGTATCCAATCGGCGGCCTGCTCGACTCGGTCATCGACGCCCGTAAACAGGTCCTTATACGCGCGCATTCGCCCCACGCGCTTCGTGAGGATCTGGAAAACGTGTTGCGGACAGAGCGCCATCACCGCGAACACGCGGTCAATGAACTCGTCCGGTACGTCCTCGTGGAAGAGATCCGACATGGAGTTGACGAAGACCATGCGCGGCTTCTTCCAGTGGAGAGGTGAGTCGAGACGATCCTCGTGACAACGGACGTCAGCGAACAGGCGCGCGCGGGTCTCTGTTCCGGCCGGTCCACTAGTTTCAATCTCAACAACCGGATACTGCTTCGCCCACAACCGGTCCGCGACTCTCTCGGCGTAGCAGTGCGCACAGCCTGGCGAGACCTTGGTGCAGCCAGTCACGGGGTTCCATGACGCGTCGGTCCATTCGATGGTCGTCATGGCCGGCGCTCGCAGTCATGGCGATCGTCGTGGTCGATTTCCTCGATCAACCGCCGGGCGGCGTCGTGGCGCGTACGGAGCGCGACGGGCTCACCGTCGAAGGGCACCCGCCGATTCGCGCCGACGACCTCCGCCCAGGTAAGCGGCGCCTGGCAGTAGCGACACGTCGAGCGTCCACGCGTGTCCGCGTAGACCTCGATCGAGCGCGGGAACATCGACTGTTGCCGCGGCATGACGACTTACCGCTTCTTCTTCCGTGCAGACGTCTGCACGGCCTTCGCCTTCTTTTTCACGGCCGGCGCGGCCGCCTTCTTCGGGGCCGCCGCCGGCGGCACCAGGGCCGCACGGTATTCAGCCTCGAGCGCCTTCACGTCGACATCAAAGGTCTTCGCGACCTTCTGGAACTCATCAAAGGCGCGCGAGTTGTCGTCGACGATGTGTGCGAACAGCAATGCAACCGCGACGTTCTGAGCGGTCACTTTTCCAAAGTGCTTCACCACGAGCTCGCGGTCTGTCTTGTCGTAGATGCGCACGCTCGACATCAGTGTCTCGATGACGCGGCCGTTCGCGCCCGCCTTCTTCAACGTCACCGCCGCGGCATCGAGCGCGCGGGGACGGATCTTCTCCCACGCGGTCACGCGGCGCTCGCGCTCTACTTGTTCCCTCTTCCATCGCTCCTGCCGCGCGGCGTAACCGTTCGCTTCACGCCGCTCCGCCTTCTTCGCCTGGCCGGACGCGCGGAGCTTAGCGTTCCGCTCGCGTTCCGCGATCTCCTTCTTCCAATGCACCTGGCAGCGGTCGCGCGCGATGCAGACCTCGAAGGCCTTGCCGTACTCCTCGTCGCCGGCGACGACGACACCCAGAACGGCATGCTCGCAGCGCGCGCCGACCGCGGTCTTCCAGCCCTCGCGATGGGCCTTGCCGTCGGCGAACGCCCAGGTCGAGGATCCGTAAGTGCGCTCGTCCGCACGCGTGGCCGCCGGCGCGACGTAGTCGAACGTGATCGGGATAATCTTCTTCCCGCGGCCCGGTTTCGCCGCGGCCGCCTGCGCCGCCGCGGCCGTCTCGCCGAACTCGAGCGGCGCGGCCGCCACGGCATCCGCCAGGTCAAGCCGGACGTGATTCGCGATCCAATAGCGGGTCTCCCGGACGGTCCGCGCCTTCAGGCCGGCATACGGATCCTTCTCGTCGTCCAACTCCTCGCCGCCCGTCGTCTCGTGCTGGAAGATCCCGCCGTGGTGGGGGTCCAGCGCACGCGCCTGGTGCTCCGGCGTGAGCCGCGCGACCTCGATCGCCTGGCCGGGCGACATCCGGTCTTCGAGCAGCAGCTGCTTCGCCGTGGGCACGAGGTCCCGCAGCTTCATCCGGTCGTAGACGTATTTCTTCGAGCGGCCGAGCCGCACGGCGAGCTTGTCAAGGTCGTAGCCGGTCTTCAGCAGCGCGGCGTAGCCCTCGCCTTCCTCGAGGGCGTTGATGTCCTCGCGCTGGTCGTTCTCGATGACCATGATCTCGAGGACCTGGGCGTCAGTGAGCTCGCGCACGAGCACGGGGACGGTTTCGAGCTTGGCGATCTGCGCGGCCTTGAGCCGGCGCTCGCCGGCGACGACCTCGTAGGTGCCCACCTCGCCGTTCGTGCGGACGACGAGCGGCTCGATGATGCCGACGGGCGGTGCGAAGGTCGCGGCGAGCTCCTCGAGCTTCACCTGGTCGAACCGCTTGCGCGGGTTCAAGGGCGAGGGTTTCACCTGGCCGATGGGGATTTCCTGATACATCAAGATGTCCTTTCCAGAAGACGACGGCTCACACGGTCTCCCGCAGCAGAGGCGGCACTTCGTCGCGCGCGACGATACGCGCGGCGGCGGCGACGTCGTGCCAGATGCGCGGATGCCCGCACCGGCTGCACCAGAGCGGCGACGCGATGCCCACGCCGTGCAGCCGGCCGCCCGGCAGGAACTCGCACTCGAGCACGACCTCCTGCGACCCGCAGTAGGTGAGCACGAGCGCGCGCAAGCGCTCGGCCAGCGAGCTCGAGGCCGGCGGCGCCGGCGCCGCGAGGACCGCGGCCACGGCCGTCACGCGACGCGCCTCCTCGAGGCGATACGGAGCGGAGCGCGCTTCTGCGCGCGCCGTCGCAATCGCTTGACGCGATCGCGAAAATCCCAGCCGCGGCCGAACGTCGTTCCACATACGAAGCATTCCTCCTGCAGCCGGCCCGGTCGCGCGCGCGTGACGCGCAAGTGGCCGCCGGATACCAAACAACGGAGCCGCGCGAGCATCAGCGCCTCGCCGCCCGGTCGTCGCCAGCGGCCACCCGGCGATAGCGCTCGACGGCCCGGTGCGCGTGCTCGTGGTTCTCGGCCGCTCGCTGCACCAGGTCCTGCGCGCGCAGCCGCTGACGGATGCGCTCACTCCGAGCCGCGTCGTCGGCCCGCTCGGCCCTGCCGGCGCACCAATCCAGCAGCCAGACGGTCCCGCCCATGACGAGCGCGACGAGAAGAAGGACGACGATCGGATGGCGGTCAACGAGCGCGACGAGCGCGTGCATGGCCCACCTCCTGCTGTGATGATGCCGACGCGAACCAGACGTCGAGCGCGCGGCAGATTTGATCGGAGAGCGAAAGACCGGACGCCGCCTGGATGCGATTCATGCGCGCGCGGCGCGCGGGGCCGACGTCGGCGCCGACCGTGCCGGCGCCGGGCCGGATATGTCGCTCGTCGGTCGCCGAGTTCGTGCGAATATGCAGGTCCTCAAACGGCGCGAGCTTCCGGTCGAGATCCGCGAAGCACGTCGGACAGCGCGCCATCAGAGATCTCCACCTTCAACGTCATGGCCGCCGCGGAAGATCAGCCGCCAGGGCGCACCGCCATCCGCCGTACGACGGAGCGCCCGCGCCCATGCCGTCGCGTTCAGCAGCCGCGCAAGCATCAGGTCGTGATGAAGCCGGCCCAGATCAAACATGCGGGACCTCCGCGCCAGCCTGGCCGGCCTGGTCCCACTCGTGGCCGCACGTCAGGCAGCCGCGGGAGAGGACGACGCCGTCCTTGAGGAAGGCGCGCGTGTGGAACGAGCGACACATCGGGCAGGGCGCGGTCTGGACACCGCCGAAGCCGCGATCGCCGTCGCGGCGACGCTCGGCCCGGCGCTGACGCGCGGACAGGCACTTCATCTCACAGCCTCAACACCGCGAAGTCCGGGCCCGGCGCCAGCGACGAGCCCATGCCGCGTCCGTCGGTCAGCGGCACCTTCATCGCGCCGTTCCACACAAGCTCAAGGTCCTCAGCGTCGCGCCGGCGCTCACCGACTCGCAACGTAGTCGTCATGGACGGCGACACTTCCGCACAGCGGCACGGCGACGGCGCCATGTCAGGGCGCCTCCTTCGCCGGCTGCTGCCGCGGCAGCGCGATGCGGCGCGCGTTGGTCGTGCCAGTCCGGGGCGCGGCACCGACCCGCCGAGCTGCCGCAAGGCGCCGAGCGCCGTCGTCGTCGCCACGAGCTCCGATTCGAGCGACCGCTCGTACGCTTCGAGCTCCAGAATGGCCGCGGTCACCGGGCCTGGCAAAGACACGCCCCCCCCCCGAAGTTTTTCTGTGCGGTTCGCATGTTCAGCCCTCACGTTTTCTCATCACGGGTTCGCCACAACGTGCGGCGTGACGACCCGCGCACCGATCGCCTCCGCCGCCGCCTCCGCGAGCTTTCCGACGCATTCCCGGAGCCGCACGTTCTCGTGCTGGATCAGGAGGATGCGCACTTGCGTCTCCTGCGCGTACCGATCGGCGGCGTCGAGTGCGGCGCGCATCTCGTCCACATCGGACTCGCGCGCGGCCAGGTGGTCTCGCACCGCGTCGGCGTACCTGAACACGTCCTCGACGACGCCGGGCGGGGGATTGATGCCCGCGCGACTCTGTTTCTTCAGGGTCTCGAGCAGGCCGAGCAGCGCGAGCAGTTCAGCGGTCGCGTGCATCGTCCCCTCCACAGCGCTGGATCTTGAGCGCGCGCGCCTGCAGCAGCGCGAGGCGCAGGCGGCGATCGGCGGCGACGACGTCGCGGCCGATGGCGATGTCGCGCGTGCAGCCGACCCACAGGCCGTTGACGCGATGCGTCCGCCGCGGCCGGCCGCAGGCGGTGCAGAGGTCGTGCGCGATCGGGAACATCAGGAGCCGCTCAGCCATCTGCGCAATTCCTCGTTCTCCGGCACAGGGAAGTACGTCCAGCCGCCGCGCGGGCCCTTGACTCCAGTCGTCCGGAACAGGCTTCCCGAGACGACCCACCGATAGAGCAAGCTCGAGACTGACGCGGGATCCGCCTTCAGCGCATGCGCGAGCTGCGTCGCCGTGCGCCCAGGCTTCCGCGCGACCGCGCTTCGCAGCCGCGACGTAAGGGTCCGCAAGCGCGCGCTCACAGGCCGTGCCTCCGGTCCCATCGCGCGACCGCGCGATAGAGGACGGCGACCACAGCGACCGCCGCGAACAGCAGCGCGAGATTGATGCTCATGCCCGTCCCGCCTGGATGTCCTCGCCGAATTGCGCGAGCACGACGGAGATTGCCTCGACGCGACGGACGCCGGCGTCTTCCTCGAAGCCGGGCTCGCCGATCTGCGTGAACAGTTCGAGCATCGCCGCCGCGCCGCCATAGAACGCGCGCCTACACTCCTGGCGCTGGACAACGCCCGCGTCTTTCGGGAGCGCCATCGCCTCGAACAGCGACCAGATGTCCGCGACGGTGCTCGAAGCGCGCACGGCCTCGCTGACAACTTTCCGGACCGCGCCCGTGCGGATGTCGGTCATCAGACAAACCTCCAAGTGATGCGCCTGCCGTCGTTCGCAGTGATGACGGCCGCCCGTCCGGAGGCGCGGAAACGACGGCCCACAGGAAATCGTTCATGGTGCCGCACGTCCATTGAGTGCGCGCCAAACATCAGCCGCAGGTTCAAGACGAGTAGAACGACGGCGACACAGCCGATCGAGGAAAAGGAGCCAGGTCATGCGGTCCTCGCAGGCTCGGCGCCGGCGCGCGCGGTGGCGACGTAGGCGGCGCAGGCGGCGCGCGCCCATTCGTAAACGCTCTCGCGGAGCTGCGCGAGCTCCTGGTCGGTCTTGCCGGCGGCCAGGTCGCCAAGGAGCGCGCGGAGCTCGTCGAGCGTCATCATCGGCGCCACCGTCCGTCACGCGCGACGCGCAGCACGAACACGGAGAAGGCGACCGCGCAGGCGATCGCGGCGACGACGGCGCCGAGCAGCAGCGACGGGCCGTTGACGTAGAGCCAGCCGGTCATCGGCGCACCTGGTCGAAGTCCGTCGGTCCCAGCGGTCCGAGGAGGATCATCTCGGCCTCACGTTCGGGCGAGTGAGAAGACGGCGGCGGCGGCCAATTGCAAGACGGGCACGACGGGTCGTCCTCCCCGTGCGTGACGTGGTAGTCGCAAACGCGAAAACCGAACACAGTTGCAGTCGCAGGACATCGGCAGATGGCGCAGCGGCCCGTCATCGCGCGGCCGCCTTCGCGAGGACCTCGCGCACGAGCCGGCCGACTTCCATGTCGGTCCGGTCCTGCACGCTCTGGCCGATCGCGATGTCGTGGAATTCACAGATGAGCGCGACGAGCTCGCGCCAGAAGACTGGACCGAGGTAGAACATACGGCGGAACGACAGGTGCTTATTCGGTGCGCACGCGAGCTGCGCCGACAGCAGGCCTTCGCCGATGCCGAGGTCCCCCGCGGCGGCCTTCTGCGACTTCATGGCGCGCCCGAGCGCACGGCCGACGAGCGCGACCCACGCGCGCTCGCGGTCAATATCGTTCACCAAAGTTGACCCCAAATGGTCAAGAGTCGTGACTTCCATTGGCCCGAGCGCCTGTTGTGAAATCGGTCGAGCGAGATCAGAAAGGGATGAAACCGATAACGGGCTCACCGCCACCGGCATCGCCGCGGGTCGGCTCACGCCGTCCTCCGGTTTCTTTCGTCCGCCGGACCTGTTCTGTCACGCCCAGTCGTTACGTTCTCCGAGTCAGACTGAGGCTCGGAGAATTGGAGTTCGGACGGGGCAATTCCCAGGGCCTTGGCCAGTCGCGCCTTCACGTCATCAGATGGAGAACGCCGGCCGATCTCGATGCTGGAGATGTGCGTCTGATCGACGCCACTCTTTGCCGCGAGGACGTCTTGCGTCATGCGCCTACGCTGTCTCGCTTCGCGGAGGGTCACATGTGTCATACGCCATGGAGAATAGGCGTATGACACACCATAGTCAAGGACAAAATGGGTCGCTACGCAAGATTTCTTGCGTTGATCCGCAACCCATTGCGACGTATGCCTTTAGCGGTCGCTCAGGGCTATACTCCGATGGCGTGGCTCAGCCGAAGCACAGACGATTAGGGCGTGAACTCTGGGACGGCGCGCGACTCAGGACTCTTCGGGATGCACGCGGACTCTCACAAAAAGATCTTGGGGAACTAGCCGGCGTAGGAGAAACCGAGATCAGTAGACACGAGGGTAACGGGCCAAAGAGCAATCCCACGATTGCCGTGCTTGGTCGTATCTCGAAGGCATTAAACGTTCCGCTTTCGACACTCTTTGAACCAGCGGATAACCCATTCCCCCGTCTGGAAGAGGAGTCCGGACGTGTTGACTCGCGAACCGAAGGTCATCCAGTTCTCCAGGCGCTTCTCGATCGACTCGATCAAAGGAGTCCCGCTGAAGATACCTGGCGTGGAGACATCCTTCGCGCGCAAGACGCGCTTGGTGAAGCGGCCGCCGCCCTTAATCGCGCTCTCCGAAGAGACGCCGATCCCAGTGAGTCTGCTGCGCCGCCTGCGAAAACTGGACGCTGAACAATTACAGATCGTAGAGATCGTAGCTGTGGCGATTGAGCGCGGCGTGACGTAGACCAACGTCGCAGTTGCGGAGGATTAGCGATGAACACGCCGCTCGATCCGCATGGCCAACCCTATAACGTGCTCTTCAATCGGGCGCGTCGGACGGAGCGCGACCTGTCCGAAATGCTCGGATTAGCGAAGGGCATGCTGGCCGACGGCATCATCGACGAAGACGAGGCCAACTATCTACACGCCTGGGCCGCGAACCATCCGGACGCGCTTGTGGCTTGGCCCCTGCGAGTCATCTTCGCCAGGCTACAGCAGTATTTTACGGACGGGCACATCGACGAAGACGAGCGCGCGGATCTCAAGACGCTGCTGGCCGCGCTCGTTGGTGGCACCGCCTCACTTCTACTCGGCTACGAGGGAGCGAGCACACTCCCACTTGATGAACCCGCACCACTGATCTGCTGGGGACCAGACGAGGTTTACGTTTTCACTGGCCGGTTTGCATACGGGACGCGCGCCGACTGCGAACGCGAGGTCACATCACGTCAAAGCACATGCGAACGGAATATCACACGCCGAACATCATTCTTAGTGATTGGCACCTTCGGCAGTACTGACTGGGCTCATAGTTCATACGGTCGCAAGATTCAGCGGGCGGTTCAACTGCGCCAATCTGGCTTCGCGCTTCGTATTGTCGGTGAGGACCATTGGGCGACGGCGCTGTCACCCACCGGCGGAGTAATCCAATGAAGAAGTGTCCATTATGCGCGGAGGAGATTCAGGACGCCGCGGTCGTCTGCAAACATTGCGGCCGCGATCTGAGAAGCGGCGCATCCCAGGTCCAAATCGTCGCGCCAAAGAAGAAGACCAGCGCCTTCACCCGGCTGGCGGCGGGGGTCTTCGTGCTGATTTTCCTGGCATGGTGCGGAGCCTTGCTGTCGCCGACGACAAACACAAAGGAGCCGCTACTAGAGGTCAGCGCCGCACGAGGCCCGCTCGGCCTGCAGATCACCAGCCGGGCGACAGGCCGCCTGAGCAAATGCGACGCGACGGTGCTCGACCAAGGCAGCGCGCAGTGGGTCGCGGCCATTTCAGATCCAATCGCACCGTCCGAAACAATCACGGTACCGTGGTCGGACTTCACATCAAACCATCAGCCGATGCCAGCATCGATCGGGCTCCACCGGAACAACGTACTGATGTCGTGTTTCGTTGACGCGGAACAGAAGCGACGAAGCGCAGGCTTTCACTTCTAACCGGCGGCCGATGGACATCAACGAACGCCGCAACCGACTTGCGCGCGCGCTTCAGACCCAAATCTGGCCGGGCATGCGCATCGAATCACAGACGGACACGAGCGCGGTCCTCGTCTTCGGCAGCACGCCAAATCACGTTCTCCATTTCCTGATCGGCGTGTTCACTCTCGGCCTCTGGTGGATCGTGTGGCTCATCATCGCCCTGACAAACCGCGAGCGGCGGCGGATGATAACCGTGGATGAAGACGGGCACGTGGGCTCACAAGACTACTAGCGCGTTTCAGCGTAAGACCTCAGTTCGCAGCACTTTAGTGCTGGTCATAATTCTGGAATAATTTCCGCGCGAGACCGCGGGTGTAGAATTCCGCCGTGCGCGCCGCGATCTACTGCCGCGTCTCGACCGTCGAGCAGGCCTCCAACCTGAGTCTCCCGACACAAGAGAAGGCCTGTCGCGAGTACTGCGCGCGCCACGACTACGTCGTCGACCAGGTGTTCGTGGACGCCGGCGAAAGCGCGAAGACCACGGACCGCCCCGAATTCCTCCGCCTGCTCCAGCATTGCCGGAAGCACACCGGTCACCTGCACGCGGTCGTCGTCTACTCGCTGACCAGGTTCTCGCGCAACAGCACCGACCATCACGCGATCGTCAGCCTCCTGCGAGGCCTCGGCATCACCCTGCGCTCGGTCACCGAACCGATCGACGAATCGCCGTCCGGCCGGCTGATGGAAGGCATCCTCGCCGCGATGGCGCAGTTCGACAACGACGTCCGCTCCGAGCGCGTCCTCGCCGGAATGAAGGCGGCCGTCGAGCGCGGCCGCTGGGTCTGGCCGCCGCCGGTCGGCTATCTCAAGGGCGACGCGCGCGCCGGCGCGAGCCTCGTGCCGGACCCGGCGTCGAGTACGATCGTACGTGAGGCGTTCGAGCGGTACGCCGGAGGCATGATCGGCCGCGAGCTGCTCGAGCACCTGACGGCGATGGGCCTCCGCACCAGGCGCGGCCACCGCATGCACCTGAAGCGGCTCTACGAGCTGCTGCGGCATCCCGTCTACGCCGGCCGGATCCGCAGCCTGGCGCTCGGCCTCGAGATCCCGGCGGATTTCGCCCCGCTGGTCAGCGAAGAGCTCTGGACGCGGGTCCAGCTCCAGCTCAATCACCCGTCGCGCGCCGCGAAGGCCGCGATGGTCCACCTCAATCATCGGGACTTCCCGCTGCGCCGGTTCGTACGCTGCGGCCAGTGCGGCGGGGGATTCACAGGGAGCTGGTCCAAGGGCCGCGGCGGCCGCCGCTACGGCTTCTACCACTGCATCCATGGACACGCCCGGGTGCCGCGCGCGCGCCTCGAGGCGGCCTTCCTGGAGCTCCTAGACACCCTGCGGCCGCGGCCGGAGTACTGGGCAGTCCTGCGGGCGGCCGTCCTGGACACCTGGCGGGAGACGCGGAAGGGCGCCGGCGCCACGCTCGCGCGGGCCCGGCATACGGTCAGCGAGCTCGAGGCCAAGCTCGCGCGCGTCGAGGAGGCGTTCCTCTATCGCGGGTCGATCGACGAGCCGACTTACCGCGCGCACCGCGACAAGCTGCGCGAGGACATCGCGCTGGCGAAGATGAAGGAGGGGGAGGCGACCCTCGAGGAGCTCGACGTCGAGGGGCTGCTCGCGTTCGCCGAGCACGCGCTCGCGCATGCCGGCACCATCTGGTCGGCCGCTGTTTCGATCCACCAGAAGGTCCGTGCGGAATGGGCTTATTTTCCGGGGGGTCTCGAATGGGGGATCGAAACATTCAAACGCCCCGTAAGTTGTTTGGAATTCTACCAGTTACCGGATCGCATTTCGGCCAGGGGGGAGTTAGTGGACCTGACCGGGATCGAACCGGTGACCTCCTGAATGCCATTCAGGCGCGCTCCCAACTGCGCTACAGGCCCATCTCCGAGGGAAACGACCCTCCATTGTAACAATCGCCACCGATCCGGTCAAAGACCGCGTGGTGCGTGCCTTGGCCGCGGCGAATATACTGCGCAGTTACATATGAACGATCTGATACTGCGTTCGGCCATCCTGCTTTCTCTGGTCCACGCCGCAGCCATCGAGGGACTCGCGCCCGCGTGGCAGGCTCCGGCCAGCAGCTCGATGCGCCTCGCCAGCGTCCAGGTCAAAGGTGCGAACCGCTACACGCCAGCCGATGTGACGAAACTGAGCGGACTCGTGATTGGAAATCCGGCGACGATCGCCGACCTCACGGCCGCGGCGGACCGGCTGGGAGCCACGGGTCTCTTCGACAGCGTCAAATACAGCTACACGACGTCGCCGCGGCAGATCACCGTCACGTTCGAGATCGAGGAAATCGCGTGGACCGTGCCCGTGATTCTCGACAACTTCGTCTGGATGACCGACGAGCAGATGGTGGCGGCCGTCAGCGAGGAAGTACCGTCCTTCAATGGGATGACCGCGCCGGCGAACGAGACCGCTGTTGCGTTCCTCGTGCGCGCGATGCAGAAAGTGCTGAGCGCGCGCGGACTCCCTGGACGCGTTGAATTCACGCCGCAGGTGGACATGAAGACGCGCCGGCAGGCGCATGTCTTCAGCGTCAAGGACCCGAGCCCGAAGGTGTGCGCGCTGAATGTGTCGGGAGCGTCCGCGCTCACGGAACGGGATCTGGTCGAGCCGCTTCGAACCGTCATCGGCGGTGACTACTGTTCACTGTCGCGGAGGGCCCGCAGTTCCGCATGGGGCCCCTGCAGTTTGCCGGGATCAAAGCGGCCGACGCCGACTACCTCGCGAAACAGTGGCGGCTCAAGCCGGGCGACGTCTTTGACGCATCGTATGTGGCGAAGTACCGGGCCGACGTGCTCCGGGACGTGCAGGCCCGCGCGCGCGTCGTCGCAAAAATCGAGCTGGGGCTCGATCGCGCAAGTGGCGTCGTCAACGTCAGGGTCGTCTTTCCCTGAATCGCCGGCGACGCCTCGCGTACGATTCCATCGCGCGCCTGGGGTAGAATCTCCGCCTCTTGGCTTGGGAGGGGCAATGAGCACGGATGAACTGGGCGGCGCCGCGCCTGACGACACCGGGTTCGGCGCGATCTGGTCAAGTATATTAATATCGCTATATGACTGGCCACTCGCTCCAGGCCTTCAAGGCCGACTTCTTCCGCGCGCTCGCGCACCCGGTCCGCATCCGGATCCTCGAGACGCTCGGGGCCGGCGGCCACTCGGTCCAGCAGCTCCAGCAGGCGCTCGGCCTCGAGCAGCCAATCGTGTCCCAGCAGCTCGCGCTGCTGCGCGCGAAGAACATCGTCGCGCCGCGCAAGGAAGGCACCACCGTCGTCTACACCCTCGCCGATCCGCTCGTCACCAGGCTCCTGGCGGTCGCCCGCGAGATCTTCAACAACACCCTTTCCGACACACGGACGATGTTGCGGGAACTCCAGCGCGAGCGGCGCAAGTAGTCCGCCGTCATGCTGTTGTTCTCGAAGATCTGGCGGACGGGCATCGCCACCGAGCCACTTGCCGGGGATCCGGCCGCGATCGAAGTCGCGCGGGCGCTCGAGGCGCGCATCAGGCGGCTCTTCGGCCGCGCGCTCGCAATCCGCGAGGTGGACGCCGGATCGTGCAACGGCTGTGAGATCGAGATCGCGGGCCTGAGCAGCCCGGCGTACGACATGGAGCGGTTCGGCATGCACTTTGTCGCCTCGCCGCGGCATGCCGACATGCTGCTCGTCACCGGCCCGGTGACGAGGAACATGGAAATCCCGCTGCGGCGCACCTACGACGCCACGCCGTCGCCGAAGTTCGTCGTGGCCGCCGGCGACTGCGCGCGCGATTGCGGCATCTTCGCCGGCAGCTACGCCGTCGCGGGCCCGGTCGATCGCGTCATCCCCGTCGACATCTACATCGCGGGCTGTCCGCCGGAGCCCGCTGACATCCTGCGCGGCATTCTGGAGGGGCTCGATCGGTACGTGGCGAAGCGCGCCGGCGCCTCCGCTGAGGCGGTTCGTCGATGAGCGCGGTCACGTCGGCATTGGAGCTGATGGCCGGCGGGTACGCCGCCGGCGCGCTGCTGCCACTCGCGATGCCATCGCCACGCGCCGCACGCCTGGCCACGGCCGCCGGGGCGGTCGCCGGCAGCGCGGGCGGCCTCCTGGCCGGCGCATTGGTTCTGGCCACCGGCACGCCGGTCGCCGCGGCATTTCCCGGCCTGGTTTCCGCGGCCGGCGGCATCGCCATCGGCCTCGATCGACTTGGCGCCCTGTTCCTGGCGTTGACCGCAGCGGTGAGCCTGCTCGCGGCGATTTACGGCGCGAGCTATACGGCGGAGTACGACGGGCGCCGATCGCTCGGGGCGTTCGGGTTCACGTTCAATCTGTTCCTGCTCGGCATGGCGCTCGTGCCCTGCGCCGCGAACGTCTTCACGTTCCTGCTGGCGTGGGAGCTGATGGCCCTCAGCTCGTACTTTCTCGTGATGACCGACAGCGCGCGCGTCGAGACGCGCGAGGCGGGCCTTTGGTACATCGCGATGACACACTTCGGCTTCGTGCTGCTGCTGCCGATGTTCCTGCTGATGGCCCCCTCGGCCGATCTCACGACGTTCGCGGATCTCAGGGCCGGCGCGGCGGCGCTGTCGCCCGGGGTGCGCAACGTCGTGTTCCTGCTCGCGCTGCTCGCGTTCGGGTCGAAGGCGGGCATCGTACCGCTGCACGTCTGGCTGCCGCGCGCGCATCCGGCGGCCCCCTCGCACGTGTCGGCGCTGATGTCGGGCGTGATGATCAAGCTCGGCATCTATGGCCTGATCCGCGTCGCGTTCGATTTCATGCCGGGCGGACCCGTGTGGTGGGGCGGGGTGCTCCTGGCGGCCGGCTGCATGTCGGCGCTCCTCGGCGTGCTGTATGCGCTGATGGAGCACGATCTGAAGCGTCTTCTGGCGTACCACTCCGTCGAGAACATCGGGATCATCCTGATTGGCCTCGGGGCCGGAGCCGTGCTGCAGCGGTTCGGTCTTGGCGCCCTGGCGGCCATCGGCTTTGCCGGCGCGCTGTTCCACACCGTGAACCACGCGTCGTTCAAGGCGTTGCTCTTCTTCGGCGCCGGCGGCGTGATCCAGCAGACCCACACCGCCAACATGGAGGAGCTCGGCGGCCTCATCAAGCGGATGCCCCACACGGCGTTGTACTTTCTCGTGGGCTCCGCCGCCATTGCCGCGCTGCCGCCGCTCAACGGCTTCGCGTCGGAGTGGCTGGTCTTTCAATCCCTCCTGGCCGGCACGCACATCCCCCGCCCGGAGATCGCGATCGGCTTTCCGCTCGCGGTCGGGATGCTCGCCCTCACCGGCGGACTGGCCGCTGCCTGTTTCGTCAAGGCGTTCGGCATCACGTTCCTCGCCATGCCGCGCTCCGAGCACGCCGCGCGGGCCGGCGAGCCGCCGTGGTCGATGCGCCTCCCGATGCTCGTGCTCGCGGCGGCGTGTCTCGTGCTCGGCGTCGCATCGCCGGTCGTCGTCAGGGGCCTGCTCGTGATCGGCGAGAGTGTCCCGGGCCTGTCCGCGCACGGCGCGGTGCAGGCGCCGCGCTTCTGGCTGACGGTGCCTGGCAGCCCGACGCAGGTCTCGCCGCTGATGATCGCCGCCTTGCTCGGCGCAATTGTCGTCGTCGCGGCCGTGGTCCTCAGAATGCGCGGACTCGCGCTCCGCCGGGCGGACACATGGGGCTGCGGCCGGATCGGCCAGACGCCGCGCATGGAATACACCGCCTCGGCGTTCGCGGAGCCGTTGAGGCGCGTGTTCTCAGAGTTGTACCGTCCCGCGGAGGATCTGAGCATCAGCGCGCATCCGGAATCGCGCTACTTCGTCCGCACGATCACCTACACGAGCCACGTGGTGCCCTGGTTCGAGCGTGCCTTCTACGATCCGCTGATCCGCGGCACGCGCGCGGTGGCCACGCGCGTCCGCCGGCTGCAGGCCGGGTCGATCCATCTGTATCTGCTCTATGTGGCGACGGCGCTCGTGCTGGCGCTCGTCTCCGCCTGGTGGCTCCAATGAGCCGGGTGGCCGCGGTCCTGCTGCAGACGCTCCTTGCGGTGGCGCTCGCGCCCGCCCTGACGGGCTTCATCCGGTGGCTGAAGGCGCGCCTGCAGGGGCGCCGCGGCGCGCCGCCCTGGCAGCCGTACTTCGAGCTGCGGAAACTGTTCGCGAAGGAAGCGGTGATGTCGCACACCGCCTCCTGGATCTTCACGGCCACCCCGTTCGTGGTGTTCGGGACGAGCGTCGCCGTCGCGTCGCTGGTGCCGCTGGTCCTCGCGCCGACCGACCGTTTCATCGTCGGCGATCTGTTCGCCGTCGTCTACCTGCTGCTGCTCGGCACGTTCTTCCTCGCGCTTGGCGGCCTCGACACGGGCTCGCCATTCGGGGGCATGGGCGCGTCGCGCGAGATGACGGTCGTCGCGCTGACCGAGCCGACCGTCGCGCTGTCGATCGTGGCGCTGGCGCTCAACGCCGGATCGACGAACTTCTCGCAGATTGTCGGCCGGACGATCGCCGATCCGGTCACGGCGCTCGGGCCGGGGCACCTGCTGGCCTTTGCCGCGCTGTTCGTCGTGACGCTCGCGGAAACCGGGCGGCTGCCGGTGGACAACCCCTCGACGCACCTCGAGCTGACGATGATCCACGAGGCGATGATCCTGGAGTATTCGGGCCCGTACCTCGCGCTGATCGAGTGGGGATCGTCGCTGAAGCTGCTGCTCTTCTTCGCGCTCGCCGCCAACCTCTTCATGCCCTGGGGCCTTGCGCTGTCGTTCGCGCCGGCGGCGCTCGCGGTCGGACTCCTGAGCGTCGTGCTCAAGCTCGCGATCCTCGCGACAGCCGTCGCGGTCTTCGAGACGCGGATCGCGAAGCTGCGGCTCTTCAGGGTCCCCGAGCTGCTCAGCGCGTCGTTCGTGCTCGCGCTGCTCGCGGTGGTCTCCACGTTCCTGGCGGGGCAGACGCCATGACCGGCCTGTTCTCACAGCTCGTGATGCTCGGCAGCAGCGGCATGCTGCTCACGGCCCTGATCGTGCTGTGGCGCCGGGGTCTCCCGGCCTACATCGCCGCGTATCGCTGGCAATCCTGGCTGCTCGCGGCCGTGGTCGCGACGATCGCGCACTTTGGCGACGACACCTCGCTCTACTGGGTGGCCGGCGCGCTTCTCGTGCTGAAGGGGATCGCCATCCCCGCGCTGCTCGGCGCGATGCGCCGGCGCGTCGGCGTCACGCCGCAGGTCACGCCGTTCGTCAACACGGAAACGTCGCTGCTCGTGGCGAGCCTGCTCGTGGTGTTCGCGTACCTGCTGGCGCGCCCCTGGATGGCGGTCAGTCATCTGCCTACGCGCGAAGGGCTGCCGCTCGCGATGGCGCTGCTGTTCGTCAGCCTGTTCATCATCGTGAGCCGCAAGAAGGCGGTTACCCAGGTGATCGGGTTCCTCATGCTCGAGAACGCCATCGCGCTGCTCGCGGCGGTCGGCACCTATGGCGTGCCGCTGCTCGTCGAGCTCGGGGTGTTCCTCGACGCGCTCATGGGGTTCCTGGTGATGCAGATTTTCGTCTACCACATCCACGAGACGTTCGACACGATCGACGTCGACGAGCTGACACGGCTGCGCCATTGAAAGGGCATCGATGCTGATCCTGGCCGGTGTCCTCGTCCCGCCGCTGCTGGCGCTGCTGCTCGCGCTGGCCGTCCGGCCGTACCGGCGCGCAGCCGGCTGGCTTGGCGTGGCGCTGGCGGGAGTGTCCCTGCTCTCCGCCGTCGCGCTCGCCGTCCGCGTCGTCGCCGGCCTGCCCATCGTCGACAGCGCGCCGTCCGGCGGCGCGTGGCGCGTCGACGCGCTGTCGGCTCTGCTGGCGGTCTCGATCGCGTTCGTCAGTCTGCTTGCCTCGCTGCTCGGTCCCGGACTCGCCGCGGACGGTGACGGCCCCCCGGCCCAGTCGCGGCGCTTCCGGATCTACATGAACGCGTTCGCGCTCACGATGCTGACGGCGGTGACGATCCAGAACGTCGCGCTCATGTGGGTCGCGATCGAGGCGACGACGATCGCCTCCGCGATGGCCATCTCCCTCAACCGCACGAAGGCCTCGGTCGAGGCGTCGTGGAAGTACCTGCTCGTCTGCTCGGTGGGCATCGCGCTCGCGTTCGCCGGGACGGTGCTCGCGTATTTCGATTTCGTCTCGACCGGCGGCCAGGGGCCGGGCTCGCTCAATTGGTCCGTCCTGCGCACGGCCGCCCCGTCGCTCCATCCCGAGCTGCTGCGGCTCGCCTTCGCGTTCATCGTCGTAGGCTACGGCACGAAGGCCGGGCTCGCGCCGATGCACACGTGGCTGCCGGATGCGCACTCGGAGGCGCCCTCACCGATCTCCGCGATGATGTCCGGCGTGCTGCTGGCCGTCGCGTTGTACGCCATCGCGCGCTGGAAGGCCGTGATCGACGCGTCGATAGGTCCGCTGTTCACGACGAGCGTCCTGATCGCGTTCGGCATCGCGTCGGCGGTCGTCGGGACGTTCAGCCTCGTCATCCAGCGCCACTACAAGCGGATGCTCGCCTATTCGAGCGTCGAGCACGTCGGGCTCGTCGCCATCGGCCTGGCGCTCGGGCCGCTCGGCATGTTCGCCGCCTGGCTCCACGTCGTCAATCATGCCCTCGCGAAGTCCACCGGGTTCCTGCTTGCCGGACGGATCCTCCACCGGTACGACACCACGCAGATCTCCGAGGTCACGGGTCTCCTCAAAGTCATGCCGTGGACCGGACCGTTGTTCGCCGCGTGCGTGCTGGCGCTGGTGGGGCTTCCGCCGTTCGGCCTGTTCGTTTCGGAGTTCCTCCTGATACGCGCGGCGGTGATGGGCGGCCGCATGTGGCTTGCCGCAATCGTGTTGCTGCTGCTGCTCACGGCCTTCATCGCGCTGCTGAGCCATTTGAATCGCATGTTGTACGGCGACGCGCCCGCCGGCGTGACGTCCGGCGAGCGTGGCGGGTGGCCGGCGATTGCGCTCGCCGTGCCCGTGCTGCTGCTGATCGTGCTTGGCGTGATTCTGCCGGGGCCCATTTCGACCCTGCTGCATCAATCGGTCGCGAGTCTCATGCCATGACCAGCGAATCGACAGCCCGCGCCCTTCTCGAAAGCTCGATCGCGGTGAGCGATCTGGCGGCGCCGCGTGGCAACGAGGTGCACTGCCGCGTGCGGCCGGACGCCATCGTGCCGCTGGCGGACTTTGTCTGCGGGGAGCTCGGCGCCGAACTCATCTTGATGGCCGCCGAGGATCGCAGGAGGTCGTCGGGTGCGTTCGTCGTCAACTACCTGTTCGCGCACCGGGCGAGCCACTGGTTGCTGCACGCGTCTGCGGCGCTCGACGGGGCCCGGCCCGAGCTGCCGTCGCTCGCCCGTTTCCACTACCCGGCGTCGCGGTTCGAACGCGAGATCCGCGATCTGTTCGGCATCGCCGTGCCCGAGCATCCGGATCCGCGTCCACTCGTGAGGCACGGCTTCTGGCCCGACGACTACTATCCGCTGCGGAAGGACGCCAACGGGCGCGAGTTCCACGATGACGGGCAGCCGTTTCCATTCACTCCCGTCGGCGGGGAAGGCGTGTACGAAATCCCGGTGGGTCCCGTGCACGCCGGCGTCATCGAGCCGGGGCATTTCCGCTTCAGCGTCATGGGCGAGACGATCATCGACATGAAGTCGCGGCTGTACTTCACGCACAAAGGCACGGAGAAGCTCTTCGAAGGCCGGCGGCCCGCGGATGGCACCGCGCTGGCTGAACGAGTCTCCGGCGATACGAGCGTCGGGCATGCGCTCGCCTATTGCCAGGCGATCGAATCGGCTGCCGGGGTAGAGGCGCCGCATCGCGCGCGCCTGCTGCGCGTGATCCTTCTCGAGCTGGAGCGCCTGTACAACCACGTGGCGGATTTCGGCGCCATCGCCAATGACACAGGGTTTGCCGTCGCGCACGCGCATTGCTTTCGCATCCGCGAGGGGCTGCTGCGGCTGAACAAGCAGTTGACGGGCGCGCGGCTGCTCCGCGGCGTGCTTTCCCCCGGCGGCCTGAACCGGGACCTGGCGGTGCCGGCCGATTTCACGACGGCGATTCAGGCCGCGCTCGTCGACTTCGACGAGGTCGTCGCCATCTGCTTCAACAACACCCTGTTGATGGACCGCCTCGAACAGACCGGTACGCTCGGCATGGAGGTCGCACGGGACCACGGCGTGCTTGGATTCGTGGCGCGCGCCTCCGGACTCGATCTCGACGCGCGGCGCGATCACCCATTTGCCGCATATGGTGAGCTCGATCTCAGGGTACCGGTGCTCGCCGGCGGCGACGTCAAGGCGAGGACGGAAATCCGCGTCGAGGAAGCCCGGGAATCGGCGCGGTTGATCGCGCGGGCGTGCGAGAGGCTGACGCCCGGCCCGGTGCAGGCGTCCATCGGTGAGGTGGCGCCGCGCGTGCCGGCATTCGGCATCGTGGAAGGATGGCGCGGCCGGATCGTGCACTGGATCGTCGCCGCGGATGACGGCACGCTCGACCGCGTGAAGATCGTGGATCCGTCGTTCTTCAACTGGCCCGCCCTGTCGTACGCGCTCGTCGGCAACATCGTTCCCGATTTCCCGCTCTGCAACAAGTCGTTCAACCAGTCGTATTCCGGCAACGACCTCTGAAGGCAGCCCTGAAGGGCTGCGCAACAGGGTCGTGGGCTCTCGCGCACGCTGTCGGGCTGCCTGAGCACGGGTTGCGCAGCCCTTCAGGGCTGCCTCATACTCGGAATCACGTGCCGCGCCTTCCCGCTCTCCGCGTTGCCAGCGTCCTGGCTGGACCATTCCTGCTGCTCTCTTTGGTGGCGTCGACCGCGCCGCCAGCCGTCCACCTGACCCCCACCGCGCTGCGCGCGGAGTATCTCGTCAATCCGCTCGCGATCCAGGAGACGCGACCGCGCCTGAGCTGGGAGTTCGTGGAGACGGAGGCGCGTGGCGCGCGGCAAACGGCCTACCAGATCGTGGCGGCCACCAGGCCGGAACTCCTTGCCGCCGGTAAAGGTGATCTCTGGGACACCGGCAAGGTCGTCTCGGACCAGTCCATCCAGGTGGCGTACGCGGGGCGCCCCTTGGGCTCGCGGCAACGGTGCTACTGGCGCGTGAAGGTCTGGGACGGGCGCGACCGCCCCTCGGCGTGGAGCGCCCGGGCGGAGTGGACCGTCGGCCTGCTCGAGCGGTCCGACTGGACGGCGCAGTGGATCGGCGATGCCGCGCCGTCGGTGGACGACGTTTCCGCCACGTACCTGCGCCGCGCATTCACACTGTCATCGCCGCCCTCGCGCGCCATCGCGTATGCGAGTGCGCTCGGCGTGTATGAACTTCGGATCAACGGGCGGCGGGTCGGCGACCACCACCTGGCGCCGGAGTGGACGGACTATGGAACCCGCGTTCAGTACCAGGCATACGACGTCACGTCATTTCTTCGATCGGGAGAGAACGTTGCCGCTGCAATCGTCAGCGACGGATGGTATGCAGGGGACATCACCTACGCCAGGGAGCTGACCAGCAAGCCGCGGAACATCTATGGTCTCAAGCCTTCCATGCTCGTCCAGATCGAGGCCGCCCTCCACGGCAGGACCACGCGGGTCGTGAGCGATGAAACGTGGCGGGCATCTCGGAACGGTCCGGTGCGGGCCGCGGACATTCTCAAGGGAGAGACCTACGACGCGCGCCGCGAAATGCCCGGCTGGGACGCGCCGGGGTTCGACGCCGCGGCGTGGCATCCCGCGGTGGCGGCCGGTCCGGAATCGGACGATCCGATCCTCGTCGCCCAACCGAACGAGCCAATCCGCGTGACCCGGGAGCTGAAGCCGGTCCGCCTGACCGAGCCGAAGCCGGGCACGTTCGTCTTCGATCTCGGGCAGAACATCGTGGGGTGGTGCCGGGTCTCGCTTCGCGGCCGTGCCGGAGCGACCGCCGTCATCCGGCACGCCGAAATGCTGGACGATGCAGGCATGGTCTACACGGGGAATCTGCGCGGGGTCCAGCAGACCGATCGGTTCATCCTGCGTGGCGGCAGCGCGGAGGTGTTCGAACCGCGTTTCACGTATCACGGGTTTCGTTACGTCGAGATTACCGGCAGCCTCGCCCGGCCGCGGCTTTCGGATCTCACGGCGCGAGTGGCGCATTCGGACGCCGGCGCTGCCGGCAGGTTCGAATCCTCGAATCGTCTGCTCAATCAGCTTTGGAACAACATCAACTGGACGCAGCGCGGAAACATGTACGGCCTTCCGACGGGCTGTCCGCAGCGCGACGAGCGCCTTGGCTGGATGGGGGACATCCAGGTGTTCGCCCAGACCGCCATCTTCAACTTCGACATGGCGGCGTTCTTCAAGAAGTGGACTGCCGACGTGAGTGACGCCAGAGCCGACGATGGCAGATTTCCCGATATCGCGCCGCATCCTTTTGGCAGGAACGAGCGGTTCACCGGGGCGCCTGGATGGGCCGATGCCGGCGTGGTAATTCCGTGGCGGGCGTACGAGAACTACGCCGACACCAGGCTTCTGGCCGAACAGTACACCGCGGCGACGCAATGGATCGATCTCATCAGCCGGGAGAACCCGGACGGCTTGTGGAAGAACAAGCGGGGAAACGACTACGGTGACTGGCTGAACGGCGACTCGCTCGTCGCGCAGGCCTGGCCGAAATCGGGTGGAGAAGTGCCGAAGGAGGTCTTTGCCACCGCCATGTTCGCGCAGTCCACGGATCTGGTCTCCCGCATGGCGCGTGTGCTGGGCAAAGGCGACGACCGAAAACAATACGCCGACCTGTTCGAGCGAATCGCGGCGGCTTTCAACCGGGCGTACGTCGGCGCGGACGGGCGGATCGCGGGTGACACGCAGGCCGGGTACGCGCTCGCGCTGGCGGGAAACCTGCTGCCGCCGGCGATGCGCGAAGCGGCCGTGCAGCGCCTGGTACGCGGTATCGGCGAGTACAACGGACACCTCTCCACCGGATTCCACGCGACCCCCGCTGCCATGCTCGAGCTCTCGCGGGGGGGGCGCGGCGATCTCGCGTACGCGCTGGCGCTCCAGCGGACGTTTCCATCCTGGGGCTACTCGATCGAGAACGGCGCGACCACCATCTGGGAGCGGTGGGACGGGTATGTGAAGGGCCGCGGCTTTCAGGACGAGGGGATGAACTCGTTCAACCACTACGCGCTTGGCGCTGTTGGCGAGTGGTTGTACCGCGTCGTTCTCGGCATCAACGGCGATCCTGCCGCCCCGGCGTACAAACACGTCGTCGTGCGGCCGCGACCCGGTGGCGGGCTGACCTGGGCTGCCGGGTCGTATCACTCGATCCGCGGAGCGATCGGCGTGTCGTGGCGGCAGGCCGGCGGCGCGCTCTCGATCGACGTGACCATTCCTCCGAACGTCACCGCGACCGTCTTCGTGCCGGCGGCGGATCCCGCCCGCGTCACCGAAGGGGGCCGGCGGGCGGCAAATGCCGATGGAGTGACGTTCGTGCGCATGGAGGATGGCGCGGCGGTCTTCGACGTCGGGTCCGGATCCTATCGGTTCGTGGCGCGTTGACGAGCGCCATCGCGGCCGGGGCGTGTTTGACACGGGTTCGGCCGAGCATCAGACTCCCGTCGTCTTCTTCCGAACTGAGGTCACCATGCGAATTTCTCTGAACGTCCTGTCGTCGTTCGCGCTCGTCGCGCTCACAATCGCCCCCGCCGCCGCGCAGGACGAGCAGCGGGCCGTTACGCGTCCGGCCCGCACGATGAGGCCGGTGATCACGGGACGGCAGTACGCCGCCAGCTCGATGAAGCCCCAGGCAACCGAGGCCGCGGTCCGTATGCTCGAAGCGGGCGGCAACGCGTTCGACGCCGCGGTCGCCGGACAGGCGGTGCTCGCGCTCGTGGATCCGTCGCTGAACGGGTACGGAAGCGACGCGGTGGTGCTCGTCTACGACGCGAAGACGAAGAAGGTGATCTCGATCAACGCGGAAGGGACGGCGCCGAAGCTCGCCACGATCCAGTGGTACAACGAGCACAACGGCGGCAAGCTGCCGGTGAGCGATGGCCTGCTCTCGGCCACCGTTCCCGGCGTCGTGGACGCCTGGTTCACGCTGCTCGATCGCTGGGGCACGATGAGCTTCGCGCAGGTGCTTCAGCCGGCGATCGAAGTCGCCGAGCAGGGCTTTCCGCTGCCGGCCGGCCTCGCGCGCTCGATGGGATCGGCGAAGCTGCGCAAGTACCCGTCGAGCGTGAAGCTGTATACGAAGGACGGCAAGGCGCCCGAAGCCGGCAGCATCTTCCGGAACCCCGACGCGGGGCGCACGCTGCGCAAGCTCGTGGAGGCCGAGAAGGGGGCCGCTTCGAAGGGGCGCCACGCCGCGCTGCTGGCCGCGCGCGACCGCTTCTACAAGGGCGACATCGCGCGCGCGCTCGCGGAATTCTCCGAACAGAACGGCGGCCTGTTCCGCTACGAGGATTTCGCGGCCTACACCGCCAAGGTGGAGACCCCCGTGTCCACGAACTACCGCGGCTACGACATCTACAAGAACGCGTCGGCCAGCCAGGGCCCGACCGAGTTGTTCGCGCTCAACATTCTCGAGGGGTTCGACCTGAAGAAGATGGGACTCAACAGCGCCGCGTTCATCCACGCGAGTGCCGAAGCCGTCAAGTTGGCCATGGCCGACCGCGAGAAGTTTCTCGGCGACATGGATTTCATCAAGATTCCGTACGAGGGCCTGCTCTCCAAGGCGTACGCCGCCGAACGGCGGGCGCTCATCGATCCGGATCACGCCTCGCTCGAGATGCGCTTCGGCGATCCGACGAAATACATGAAATCGACCGGGCCGATCGGCGATCGACCGGTGCACGTCACGACCGAAGGCGACGCGGATCACGTCGGCGACACGAGCTACATCGCGGTCGTGGACAAGGATCGCAACATGGTCAGCTTCGAGCCGAGCCTCCACAGCTCGTGGGGCACCGGCGTCGTGATGGGAGACACGGGCCTGATCTTCAATTGCCGCGGCGACTACTACTCGCTCGTCCCGGGCGAGGCGAACGCGCTCGTGCCGGGCAAGCGGCCGCGCAGCACCTTGCAGAGCACGCTCGTGATGAAGGACGGCCAGCCCCATATGATTCTCGGCAGCCCCGGCGGCGACGATCAGGTGATGCGCACGCTCCAGACGCTCGTCAACGTCATCGACTTCGGCATGAACGTGCAGCAGGCGATCGAGGCGCCGCGCTGGTCGACGCGCAGCTTCCCGGCCTCGCCGTTCCCGCACACGATGCGGCCGGGTGACCTCTCGGTCGAAGCGCGCATCGCCGAAGACGTACAGACAGCGCTCGCGGCGAAGGGACACAAGCTGAGCGTGGCCGGGGCCTGGTCGGCAGGGTCGAACGCCGCGATCGTCGTGGACGTGAAGAACGGCTTCCTTCTGGCGGGCGCGGACCCGCGCGTAGATGCGTACGCCTGGGCCCGTTAGCGCACTCGACTATCGACTATCGACTAATCGACTATCGTCCGTCGACTCTCTTAGTATTGCGTGAACATGCGCTGAATTTCAGCGCCGTCCTTCGTGCGCGTGAGCGCGAGCATCAGCAGGATGCGCGCCTTGACGGGGGCCAGATCCTCCGCGGCAATCCGTAATTGAGGCGTGGCTGACGCCATCGCCGACGGCCGCCGCGACGCGATTCGCCCGCTGCCGGTGCGTGTGCTCGTCACGACGAACACGCCCTTGGCGGCCGCATACTGCATTCCCTCGCCCTGCGTTCCGCTCGTCGCGCCGGCGCCGGCGGATGCGATCACGATGCCTTTCGCTCCCTGGTCGACCATCGCCTTGATGATGTCGCCGGTGGCGCCCTGATACACGAGGACCACGTCGACCCGCGGCAGCTCCTCGATTGACGACACGTCGAACTCGGACTCCTTCGTGTGACGCGTCACCGGCGCCCGGTAGTACACGACGCGGTCCGCGTCGACGACACCGAGGACGCCGTAGTCGCGCGACTGGAACGTGTGGAGCCGCAGCGCGTCTGTCTTGGTGACCTCGCGCGCGGAGTTGATCTCGTCGTTCAGGACGACGAGCACCCCCTTGCCGCGCGACGCCGGCTCGGCGGCCACACGGAAGCCGTCCAGCAGGTTCGCCGCGCCTTCATAGCCGAGCGTGCTCGGGTTGCGCATGGACCCGACGACCACGACGGGCTTGTCGGACTTGACCGTGAGATCCAGGAAGTACGCGGTTTCCTCGAGCGTGTCGGTCCCGCTCGTGACCACGATGCCGGACAGGTCCGGGTCGTCCTTGAAGAGCCCGTTGATACGGCGCGCCAGATCGAGCCACTGCTTGAGCGTCAGTTGACTGCTCGCGACATTCGCGAACTGCTCGAATTCGGGCCGCGCATAGCGTTCGAGGCCGGGCATCGAGCGAATCAGCTCCTCGGCGCTCAGCCGGCCCCCTGCGCGGTTCGAAATCGTCCCACCCGTGGCGAGCAGGCGGACCTTCGGCATGGGCGAGGCCGACTGGGCCGGCGCCGCCGTCTGCGGAGAGGCTTCCCCCAACCGCGGACAGAGGAGCGCTGTCAAAAGCAGGATGAGATGGACGGGTCGTGTGCGGCGCATGGCGCCGTCACTATACCTGAGACTGCCGCTGACCGTGCGCGATCGTCAGCCAGCGGCTCAATTGGCCCGCGGCTTCGATCGGTGTCTTGCCGTAGAACGGCATCAGGGCGGCGGATCCGCCGGGCACGCGCGCGATTTGCGCCCGCCATTTGTCGATGCCAACGCTGGAGACTTCGATGTGGTACTCGCGCCCGTTGATGACCTGTTCGAAACGATGAACGTTCACGGCTGTTTTGGATGAAAGGAAGTTGGGTTCGGGTCCGCGTGCATTCTAGCTCCCACGCCGGCGCGTTCAAGCGAAACGACTGCCGAAGGCGCATCAACAAAGTGCAGCATGGCGCTTTCCGGAGGATTCGGCGCCATAATATTTGCTGTTGTCGGAACGTCCACAGGACATCCACGTGTCTTCCACATGTTTTCCACAGCGGCGGCGGTCGATCGTCGTCGCGGCACTTGCGCTCACGCTCGTCGTGGCGTCGCCCGGCGTGTCGCGGTCGGCGGAGACGACCCTCTACCGCCTGTTCCTGCTCGACGGCAGCACGCTCGTCAGCTACGGAGAGTTCGCGCGCGTTGCCGACCGCGTGGTGTTTTCCGTTCCGATCGGCGAGACGTCCGACGCCAACCTTCAAGTCATCAGCATTGCCGAATCGGCGGTCGACTGGGAGCGCACGGACCGCTACACCGACGCCGTGCGCGCGAAACACTACGCCGAGACCCGGGGAGCCGACGACTTCGCCATGCTGAGCAACCGCGTCGTCGAGGCCCTGAATACGATCGCGGTGACCGAGAACCCCGCGCGGCGCCTCGCGATGGCACAGGAGGCGCGCGCGAATCTCGCGCGATGGCCGTCCGAGAATTTTGGCTATCGGGCGAAAGACGTCGCGCAAATGGTGGGCATGCTCGACGAGGTGGTGTCCGATTTGGGCCCCGCGGCGGGCAAGTCCCAATTCGAACTCAGCCTGGTCGGCATCACCGAGCCGCCCGCCGTGGAGCTGCTGCCCGACCCCGGTCTTCGCGAGCGCCTCGAACGGGGGCTCGCCGCCGCCGAGCTGGCGAGTGAACCCTCCGAGCGCCTGTCGCTCCTGCAGGCCATCGCCCTGAGCTTGCGCGAGCCGGCGAAGGCGGGGGGCTGGGCGGCCGCACTCGAGCGGCGCGCCTCGGCGGCGCTCGAGACGGAGCTCAAGCTCGCACGCTCGTACGCGGATCTGACCCGATCGATCGTGACGCTTGCGAAAGCACGGGCCGCGCGCGCGGACGTTCGCGGCGTACAGGCGGTCATCCAGCAGGCGCTTGCGGCCGACGACCGGCTGGGCCGCCGGCGGCCGGGCGAAATGGCCGGGCTGCTTGCCGTTCTGGATCTGCGGCTGGACGAGGCACGACGGCTCCGGCTTGCGCGCGACGCGTGGGCCGCGCGGCGCGTGCTGTTCGACCACTACCGCGGTGCCATCGATTCAATCCTTGCGACCGTCCGTCGCGGAAAGAAGCCGCTCGAGCAGATTCGGGAGCTGGCCGGTCCCGCGCCAGGCACGCTGGAGCGGCTGGAGCAGCGTTTCGTCATGGCCCGGCAGGCGCTGCAGCGCGTCGAGACGCCCGCGGAGCTGCAGTCATCCCGCGATCTGTTCGCCGCGGGGCTGCTGATGGCGGGGCGCGCCGCCTCCACGCGGCGGAACGCGGTATCATCGCGGAACATGAAACTCGCGTGGGATGCCGCCGCGGCCGCCTCGGGCGCGCTGATGCTCATCGACCGCGCTCGCGACGAACTCGACCGCCTGACAACGCGACCACCAGACCGGTGATTACCCCACGCCTCACCCGCCTCATGCGGGTGCCGGACCTCCACGCCATGCACGCGGCTGTCGCCGGGCTGGCGACGGCGGAGCCGCCGTCTGCCCGCAGCTGCGCCGTCATCGTCCCCACGCGAGGCGCCGCGGAGGAACTGCGCCGGACGATCGAGGACCGCCAGCTCTCCGCCGACGTTCCCGTTGTCGTATTGCCCGATCTGTTGACGCGGGCGGAGCTGTACGACCGGCTGGCGGAGGGCCGCGCGCGGCTGTCGCAGTTCGACCGGGAGGTCATCTTCCGGCGTGCCGCGCTCGACGCGAGCGCCAGCGGCAGTCCGGCGCCCTTCAAGCTGCGGGCCGGGTTGATCGTCGAGATCCTCGCCTTCTACGACGAGCTGCGGCGGCGCGACAGGACGATCGACGCGTTCGAACGGCTGATGGTCGGCGGTCTGGAACCGATCGCGGAGGTCGATCGCGGGGCCGAGCGCCTGCTGCGGCTGACACGATTCCTGTCGGCCGCCTTCCGGGAGTTCGAACGCCGGGTGGCAGCGACCGGCGGGGACGAACATTCGCTGCGCGCGGCGCTTCTCGCCGGCGACAGCGATCGCCGCGCATGTTACAGGCACATCGTCGTCACCGTGGCGGACCAGGCGGCTGACGCGTTTGGCCTGTGGCTCGCCGACTACGATCTGCTGGCACGTCTGCCCGGGCTCGAGCGGCTCGACGTCGTGGCGACGGAAAACGTCCTCGCGACCGGGTTCCATCAGCGGCTGCACGACGTGCTGCCGGGCATCGAGGAAGTGCGGAGCGGCGTTCCCTCAGCTCTGCCGGTCCTGTCGATCCCGGCGCCCGCTGCCGGCGAAGAGCCGGGGCGCTTCTTCAGATCGCGCGATCGCGAGGAGGAACTGGCCCGAATCGCGCAGATGGTGAAACACCACTCCGCCGACGCGGGCTCGACCGCGCCGGCGTCATCGCGCGTGGCCGCCGTCTTCCAGCGGCCACTGCCGTACTTGTACCTCGCGCGCCAGGTGTTCGCCGACGCGGGCGTTCCGTACCAGGCGCTCGACTCGCTGCCGCTGGCGGCCGAGCCGTTTGCCGCGGCGCTCGACGTGCTGTTCTCGTTCGCGGCCACGGAAGCGAGCCGGCCCGCCCTCGTCGAGCTGCTGTCGTCACCGCACTGGTCGTTCGAGGTGGACGGCCGGCGCCCCGGCCGCCGTGAAACAGCCGCGCTCGACAAGGCGCTGCGGAGCGTGAAGTATTTCGGCGGATGGGATCGGCTGTCGGCGCTTGCCGCGGAAGAAAGAGGTCCCGCGCTTCTCGCGGCCGAGCGGGCGGCGTCCGAGCTGCGCGAGGTGATTGACCGCCCGGCGGCCTCGGCGCAGTGCTCGGGACTCCTCGCGTTCATTGCCGCGCATGAAGTTCTGCCGGCGCCGGGCGACGAGTGGTACGCGCGCCATCTTCGCGCGCGCGCTGCCGTGCTGGGCGCGCTGCAGGGGCTGCGCGATGCGCACGCGCAATTCGACGATCGGCCGCTCTCCCTGTCCGAACTGGCGGGGACCGTCAGGCGATGGATCGAAGGACAGACCTTCGCGCCGCGCACCGGCGACACGGGCCTGCGCCTGCTCGATGCCCGCGCGGCTGCTTACGCCGAGGTCGACGAAATGCGTCTCGTCGGCCTGGTGGACAGCGACTGGCCGGACCGCGGCCGCCGCGGCATCTTCTATCCACCATCGCTGCTGGGGCAGCTTGGCTGGCCGTCGGATGCCGATCGCTACGGCGCGGCCCGCGCGCGTTTTCAGGATCTGCTGGCGCTCCCGCGCGTCCGCGTCTCTCTCTCCACGTTCACGCTCGAGGACGACGCGATCGTGGCGGGCTCACCCTTCCTCGAGGAGCTCGATGGCGCCGGGCTGCCTCTCGAGTACGCGGAGCCGCTCCCGTCCGAAGGCGTCTTCCGGCACGACGCGCTCATCGAAGCGCCGCACGCCCTTGCCGCGCTCGGGGGGCCCGACGCCGAGTCGCTGGCGCTTCGCCTCTCGCGCTCGTCGCCCTCCGATGCGGGGTACCACGGCGAGGCGGGCGCGCGCGGGCCGGCTGTCTACGCCGTCAGCCATGTCGAGCGGTACCTGGAGTGTCCCTTCAAGTATTTCGCGTCCTATGTGTTGCGGCTGCCGGAGGAGCGCGACGACGAGTCGGGGTTGACGCCGCAGGAGCGCGGCCGGTTCCTGCACGAGGTGTTCGAGAAGTTCTTCGCGGAGTGGCAGGCGTCAGGGCAGCGGACGATCACGACGGCGAACCTCGCGGACGCGCTCCGGCTGTTCGAGAGGGTGGCCGAGGAGCGGCTCGCGACGCTTGGCGAAGCGGACCGCGCGCTCGAGCGGACGTACCTGCTCGGGTCGGCGGTCGCGCCCGGGCTCGGCGAGCGCGCCTTCACATTCGAGATCGAGCAGGGAGGGGACGTCATCGAGCGGCTGCTCGAGCACTCGCTCGAAGGGGAATTCGTCTTTCGTGCCGGGGAAGGCGAGCGGCGCGTCACGCTGCGGGCGAAAGCGGATCGCATCGATCTCCTGGCCGATGGGACCCTGCGCGTGATCGATTACAAGCTCGGGAAGGCGCCGAAGCCGGCCCGCGCGCTGCAGCTCCCAGTCTACGGCGTGTGTGCCGAGCAGTCTCTCGAGGGACGCCACGGCCGATCGTGGACGTTCGCGCGCGGCGGGTACGTCGCGTTTCGCGAGAAGAACCCGTTTGTCGCGCTCGGCCAGTCCACATCCCTGGCCGAAGCGGTGACGCTCGGGCAGCAGCGGTTCCTGGCGGCGATCGACGGCATCGAGCGCGGCACGTTTCCGGTGAGGCCTGACGAGCCGTTCATGTGCACGCGCTGCGCGTACGGGTTGGTGTGCCGCAAGGACTACATCGGCGATGAGTGACCAGCTCCCCCTTTTCGAACCCGATTGGGGTCTGACCCCAAAAAGGACCGATCGGGGGCCCGATCGGGGTCAGACCCCGGAAACGCCCGATTTGGGTGCAGATCGGGGTCAGACCCCGGATCCGGACGCCGGGGCGCGGGCGTTTGCGGCCGATCCGGCCAACAATGTCGTGCTCGAGGCCTCGGCGGGGACGGGCAAGACCTCGGTGCTGGTGTCGCGGTACGTGAATCTGCTGAAGGCCGGCGTCGACCCGCAAAATATTCTTGCGATTACGTTTACGCGCAAGGCGGCGGCGGAAATGCGCGAGCGGATCGTGCGCGAGCTGCGCGAGTCCGCCGCCCGATCCGAGTTCGACAAGAGCCGCTGGAACGCTCTGCGCGATCGGCTCGGCGAGATCGCCATCAGCACGATCGACGCCTTCTGCCTGTCGCTCCTCCGCGAGTTTCCGCTCGAGGCGGACCTCGATCCCGGTTTCGACATGGCGGACGAGACCGAGGTGCCGCGCCTGGTCGACGAGGCGCTCGATCGCGCGGTGCGGATCTTCGGTGGCCTGGCCAAACGGGAGCCCGACGTCGCGCTCGTGCTCGCGCAACTCGGCGTGTCGCGCACGCGTGAGGGGCTCGCCGTGCTGCTCGATCGCCGGCTGGTCGCCTGGGACGCGCTGGACCGCTTCCTGGCCCGCGGTCCCGCCGATTTGGCCGCTGACATCGTCTGTCGCCGGGCGGCGACGGCGCTGCACGACGCCCTGCGCGGCGTTCCGGGCGGGCTGGCGCAGTTCCTGGCAGACGGGCCCGTCCACCTCCCGCGGTATCAACTGCTGCTTCGCGACATCCGCCGCTTCACGGAGTCGGGCGGCGGCGGCGACGCGGCGATCCGCGGGCTGGCGGACAAGCTGGCGGCGCACTTCCTCACGCAGGAGGGCAACGCGCGCCGCAGCGGCGCCCTGCATCCGTATCGGGCCGCCGACTATCCATCGGCCGACGCGGCCAGGCGGCACCGCGCGGCGGTCTTCCAGATCGCCCCGCACGTGGAGCGGATCATCTTCGCCTTCACGCGCGACCTCAACGTCGTCCTGGCGCGCGGCATCCGGCGCATGTTTGGCATCGCGCTCGCGCAGTACCGCGAGGCGCTCGACGAGCGATCGGTGCTCGATTTCTCCGACGTCCTCCAGCGCGCGCTCGATCTGCTGCGGCGCATGGACGAGTTCTCGCAGAGCCGCTTTCGCCTCGAGTCGCGGTACCACCACGTTCTGGTGGACGAATTCCAGGACACCAGCCGCGCACAGTGGGAGCTGGTGTCGCTGCTGATTCAGTCGTGGGGCGAAGGGCTGGGGCTCCCCGCCGAGCCCTCGATCTTCATCGTGGGCGATCGGAAGCAGTCGATCTATCGATTCCGGGATGCCGAGGTGGCCGTGCTGACCGAAGCGGCCCGCCGGATCGAGGCGCTGCGGCCCGCCGGCGACACCAGGCGATCGATCAGCCGCAGCTTCCGGGCGCTGCCCGAGCTCCTCGAGTTCGTCAACGAGCTGTTCTCCGAGATCTCGCAGCCCGCCGCGCGGCCGGATGATTTCACCTACGGGGACACGGATCGCTTCCCGATCACTCCCGCCGCGGATCCGCTTCGCGGGCCGGTGCTCGGCGTCGGCGCCGGCGACGATCCGATCGTGTGCGCCGCCGCGGTGGCGTCCGAGATCGCGCGCATCCTGCGCGAGGACACGATTCGCGACCGCAAGACCGGCGTGCCGAGACTCGCGCGACCGGGTGACATCGCGATCCTGTTCCGCTCGCGCGCGAGCCATCGCGAGTTCGAGCGCGAGCTCGCGCTGCGGCAGATTCCCTCTTACGTCTACAAGGGCCTGGGCTTCTTCGACGCTGACGAGATCAAGGACGTCTCCGCGTTTCTGCGCTATCTGGCGAACCCCGCGTCGGATTTGCGCGCGTCGGCGTTCCTGCGGTCCCGGTTCGTGCGTCTCTCCGACAGGGGACTCTCGCGGCTCGCTCCACGGCTGGCGGGCGCGATTCTCGATCCGCAGCCGCCCGGCGGCGTGGACCTCCTCGACGAGGAGGACCGCCGGGTCCTCGGACACCTTCGCCGTCATGCGCCGGGCTGGATCGAGCGCGTCGATCGCGTGGCCCCGGCCGATCTCCTCGAGCATCTCCTCACCACGACGGCGTACGCGTTCGAGCTTGCGGGCCCGCGCCACGCGCAGGCGTGGGAGAATCTCAAGAAGATGCGCGGGCTGATCCGCCGCATCCAGAACCGCGGTTACGCGACCATGGCACGCATTGCCGACCATATCGACTCGCTGACCGCGGGAGACGAGTCGAACGCGGTCGTCGAAGCGCTGGACGCGGTGAACCTGATGACGGTCCACGCCGCGAAAGGGCTCGAGTTCCCCGTGGTGTTCGTGGTGAACCTCGCGAAGGGGGCCAGCGGTCCGCCGCGGCCGGTGCGGATCGTGGTCGACGGCGGCGACGGCGAGCCGTCGGTCTCGGTCGGCCCGTTCGTCTCCGAAAGCGACGAGGCGGAGCGCGAGCGTGAAAAGCAGGAGACGAGGCGGCTGCTCTACGTCGCACTGACGCGCGCACGCGACCGTCTGTACCTCTCGTCCGGGCTGAAGGACGGCATCCTTCAGCCCGGGCGAGGCAGCCTGGCGGAGGTCCTGCCGGCATCGTTGCGGGATCTCTTTCCGCGCGCCGCCGGCGCGCCGGCCGAGGACGCGACGATCGCGTGGAGCGGCCGGTCGGGCCGCGCGTTCGAGTGGCGCGTGTGCCGGGCCGCCCCAGTGGAGGCGGCGGCCGCTCCGCCACCGGCCCAACACGCCGGTGACGTTCCCGTCGTTCGGCCGGATATCGAGCGTGCAGATCCCGCGCTGCCGCGCATGGCGGTCACGCGCTGGCTCGCGGCGGCCGTGCCGGCGGACGTCCCCCGCGCCGGCCAGGCGCACGATCCGATCGCGGGGGTCCTCGTTCATCGCCTGTTTCAGCGCGGCGATCGACTCAGCGCGGAGGCGGAAGCCGCCCCAGAATCCTTCGCGCTCGGGCTGCTGACGCCCGACGAGCGGGCGGTGCTGGTGGACCCCGCCGCGACGGTTCGCGAAGCGCTCGCGGCCTGGCGCGCCATGCGCAGCCGCCCTGACGTGGCCGCGCTCTTCGAACACGGCATTCGCCTCCACGAAGTGCCCTTCTCGCTCCGCGTTCCCGGGGACACGGGTGCCACAATCCTGCGCGGCACTATCGACTGCCTCGTGCGCCAGGACGACGGCAGCGTCATCGTCGTCGAGTTCAAGACCGGCGCTCCGCGGGCCTCCCACCAGGAGCAGCTCGATTTGTATGTCCGTGCCGCGCGGGAGCTGTATCCCGGAAGCGTCATTCGCGGGATGCTCGTGTACCCGGGCGCCATCGCGGCGAGCTGACGGCGGGGCCGCTATGTTAGGATCGCCGGCACTCTCGCCCGCCGCCCAATCCACTCATGAGGCTTGAACCGGGTCTACCTCGATCCCGGCGGCAGGATGATGTCCGTGAAGATGCCCGAGAGCGATCCGCGGAGGGCAGCCGCTCCCGAAGCCTTGTTTCTGACGGGCCTCGTTCCATCGGACGCCCTCGACCAATACGCGCCCACGTCGGCCGGCTTCGTCATTCGGGCCCCGGCGTCGGCCGGCGCCGATGCTTCGGCGGTCCAGGTGGTGGTCAACTGGACGTCGCTTGCCGCCTCCGCTCGCAAATAGCGGCTGCAACGCCCATCCCCGTTTCGCCGTAAGCTCGAAGGGAAGGTGGAACCATCCCAATCGATCTGGATACGGTAGCCGAGGCCCGCCTCGTGGCCGAGGCGCTGGCCGGCTCCCAGCCCGCGTACGAGCGCATCGTCCGCCGTTATCAGCGTCCAATCATCAGCCTCATCGCGCGCATGACCGGAGACCGCGCGCTGGCGGAGGACCTCGCCCAGGAGACGTTCGTCAAGGCCTTCCGTAATCTTGCCGCCTTCGATACCACCCGCCGGCTGTCGAGCTGGCTGCTGCGGATCGCGCACAACGCCGCCGTCGACGCGATGCGCCGCTCCCACATGCGGATGGTGCCACTCGAGAGTGACGACGGCCTGACAGCCGGATCGCACGCGGCCCCGGCGCCATCAATTGATTCGATCGAACGTGCCGCGCTCGGCAACGCGCTCGACGCCGCGCTCGCCGGGCTGCGGCCGGAACATCGCGCCGCGGTCGTCCTCCGGTACGAGCAGGGGCTCGCGTTCGACGAAATCGGCCACGTCCTCGGCGTCGCGGAGGCGACCGCGCGCAGCCACGTGCACCGGGCCCGCAAAGAGCTCGCCCGGCGGCTGACGGCCGCGGGCTGGGAGCCGGCCAGATGACCAGCCGCGCCCCGACTTCGCTCTTCGAGCTTCGTCGAGGGCTGCGCCGGTCCGCCGGAAGCGCTAGGCGCGAAGGCGGACCGGCTCCGCAACGCCGAGGGGCACACTTGCGTAAGCCTGGGTGAAGAGATGTACGAGGATCTGGACCACCGCTACCGGCAATGGCGCGCCGCCGACGAGGACGGACGCGACGAAGACGCGGATGCCGCCTTCGGGGTCGTGTTCGGCGCGGTGCCCGAGCCCGCCGTTTCTCAGGCATTCACCGCGGCGACGATGGCGCGCATCGCAGACGTGGCTGTCCGCGAGGCGCGGGCGGCGAAGCAACGGCGAAGGGCGGTGCTGGCCGGCGGTTTCGCGGCCGCGGTGGTGAGCGTGTATTTCGGGGCGGGGCTGCTCGTGTCGGGCCTGTCGGCGATCTTCGGCAAGCTGTTCGATGTGTTCGTGGCACTCACGGTGCGCACCGCCGACGGCGTGCAGGCCGGCGCGGGTGCCTGGAACGTCCTCGCGAGCCTCGGACGCGCGCTCGGGGCGTTTGTCGCGGATCCGGCGGTGACCTTCGGGCTGATTGCGATCCAAGGCGTCGCGATTGCCGCCCTCGTCACCCTGCAGCGTCTTCTCGGGTCTGAGGAGGACTCGTTCAAATGAGGCGATGGACAGCGTTGGTAATCGTTCTCGCGGTCGTCTGCACGGCTGGCGCGGCGGGGCAACCGGCGTCCGACGATCAGCGCCAACTGAGAACTCGCATCGAGCAACGGTACGACATCGTGCCGCTGACAGAGGGCCTTGCGCTCAGGCCGAAATCGCGCTCCGGCGACGTGCGGCTCATCGAGGTCGCTGCCGGCGTGATCGCGATCAACGGGGACGCGGTGACGGGCCGCGAGCTGCGCGAGCGCGTCGGCGCCGATGCCGACCTCATCCTGCGGCTGTCGTATCTCACGACGGACGAGCGGCGCGCCTTCCTGCGCTCGCAGGATGAAGCCGCCGAAGCGCCGGCAGCGATCGAACCGCCGGCGACGTCTCCCCCGCAGCCCCGCGCGGACGACGCGGCGGATCGCGCGAGACGGCGCTCGCGCGGCGATCGCGTCCGCATCTTCGGGTCCGTCGTGGTCCCCGAAGGCGAAGAAGTGACCGGCCAGGCGGTTGCGGTGATGGGCTCCGTCCACGTCGACGGCGAAGTGGACGACCAGGTCGTGGCGGTGCTCGGTTCCGTCACGCTGGGGCCGCACGCGATCGTGCGCGGCGACGTCGTGGCGGTCGGCGGCCGCGTGAACCGCGCGGAGGGCGCGCAGATCCGCGGAGGCGTCACCGAGGTCTCGATGGGTGACCTTGCCGTCCACTCGAACCACTACCGCTGGTTCAGTCCGCGGTCGACGTTGTGGTATCTCGTGGGATTCGGGGCGCTCCCGCGGCTCATTGGCAGTACGTTTCACTTCGTGCTGCTCGCGATGTTCGCCTGCATCGCGCTGGTCGTGGCGCGGGGCGCCGTCGAAGGCTCCGCCGAGCGTGTCAGCAGCAATCCGGTGAAGGCGACCGCCATCGGTCTGGCAGCCGAGGTCCTGCTCGCGCCCGCGTTCCTGCTGACCGCGATCGTGCTCGCGATCTCCATCATCGGGATTCCGCTGCTCCTGCTGATGCCCTTCGCGTTCTTCGCGCTCCTGCTCGTCGCGCTGGCGGGGTTCAGCGGGACGGCCTGTGCCATCGGACGATGGGCGCGTGGCCGGTTCGGCCTCGCGCACTCCGCGGCGTTTGTCGACATCATCATTGGCGTGTTCCTGATCCTGCTGCCGCTGCTGCTCGGCCGGTTGCTCGCGCTCGGCGGCTGGCCCCTGAGTCCGTTTGCCGGCCTGTTGCTGGCGACCGGCATCGGGCTGGAGTTCCTCGCGTGGACCAGCGGCTTCGGGGCCGTGCTGGAGAACGCGTTGTCGCGCTGGCAGGCGCGTCGCGCCGCCCGGGCGCCGATCGCCGCGCCGCCCCCGGTGATACCGTAAGATCGGACTTTTGACGGGGCCGGCCGTGGAATTTCTCGCGACGCGGGTCCGCAAGAGCATCCGCCGGTTGCCAGATACGCTTTTTGTGCGTGGTGTGGAAATCCGGCACATTGTCTCGGCCGCGACCCCTAAGCCCCATGAGCTGAGCGAGTTCGCGCGGGAATCTGAAGGCCGGGTCATCTATCCGGGGGTTTTGTAGCCTGCAGAGGTCAATTGGCGGGCCGCTCGAACGGCTCGGCGGGCATCAGTTCAACTCCAGTCTTTTCAGTGATTTTCCTGCCGGAAGGGAACCAAAGACCCCGGTCGTCGGTCTAAGACAATACCTGGCGCTGGGATTGCATTGAGGGCCAGCGACGGAGGTGCTGTGATGACAGGTCCTGCTGGTTCTCTGAACTACGTGAGGCCCACCCCCACGGTCTTCGAGCTCGAGGCCCTGGAGGGCCTGCCGTGTGGCTGCGTCACGGCGGCGTATCGCGCCCGGCCGTGGGACGTCTCCGTCGTTTCGGTCGAAGCGAAAGGGCCGCACTGCATTCTGGCGGGTCATACCAGCGGCCAGATCCTGCGTCTCGGCGATCCCGAAGAGTTCGACGACGAGGGGGAGTCCGACGAATAGCGTAAATCAGACGCCGCGCGCCGCGCGGCGTTCGCCCCACGCTGTCGCGCGCTTCTCCGCTTCCTCCCGCGTTTCCCCCACCAACACGATCGCATCCTGAGGCTTGCCGTTGCTGTCGGGCACCCAGGCGACCCAGTGCGCGCCGCTCGCCTCGCTGTGAATCCGCACACCCGTCTCGTTATCGGCCATGAAGTGAATCGTATACCCGCGCGCGGGTGGCCGGTGCCCCGAAGATCTTGATTGCGTATGGGAAAGCCGTTCTCGTACAATTCGAAGGTTTGGCATCGGCCGTATCGGCCGAGAGGAGCGCAATCTAGATGGCCCTGACTTGTCCGAGCTGCGGGAACGACCGAAACTTCCTGGTCAAGACCCTGCAGATGCACGTCGTACAGCTGCACGACTCACGCGTGGAGGCCAATGAAGAGGGGCGTCCGGCGGTGATCGAAGTGCTCTGCGACGAGTGCGAAATGGCGTTGAATTTCTCCGATTTCGAGGAAGACGTTCGCAACGAAATGCTGCTGACGCTCGGCGCCCGCTGAGCGTACGTCACCCTTCCGTCGCATCCGCCTCCTCGAAATAATCGCACTCGGGGCAGACCCACTCCCGGACCCGCCGTACCGACGGTTCACGCTGGCCTGCAGCCCGTTCCTCGACGTCGCGGACGCTCAGGCGCATCTGCTCCCCGCACATCGGGCATTCCTTCATGAGCGGATTCTAGCACCGCGGCTGAGGCCCGTTCTTGACTTCATGCCGGCCGGCTCCTATCGTTGTCGGCGAGCGGCACCTTTTCTGCGCCGCTCGGAACCTGAGGAGATGCGCGACTACTACGACGTTCTGGGCGTATCGCCGGACGCGGGCGCCGACGAGATCAAGCGCGCGTACCGGCAGCTGGCCCGGCGCTATCATCCCGACATTTCCGGGGACGATCGCACCGCGGTGTTTCTCGAGGCGTCACGCGCCTACGAAGTGTTGCGCGACCCCGAGCGCCGCCGGTCGTACGACACCCGCCGCGCCGATGGGCCGCTCGAGCGCCCGGAGTGGCTATCCGACGAGATTTCCGTGGACTTTCCGTCTGTGTCGAGTCTGCTCGACCGCATGCGGGATTCCTTTTTCGGGGCGGTGCCTTCCGGGGCGCTTTCGGCTGAGGTGTGCCTGACGCCGCAGGAGGCGTTCTGGGGGGCGGTGGTGCCGCTTCACGTCCCCGTTCGGGGGACGTGCACGCGCTGCGGCGGCCGCGGCGAGGTCTGGTCGGACTGGTGCGCGGCGTGCGGGGGCGGCGGCGAAGTCACGCTGATGCACCCGGTGCAGTTGCGCGTGCCCGCCGGCGTGCGCGAAGCGACGCGTTTCCGTTTCAGCGTTCGGTCGCGCGGCGCGCCGCCGACACTCGTCGAAGTGCGCATCACTGTGCGGTAACACGGCAACACTGCAGCACGGAATCCACGGAAAGCACGGAAGTACACGGAATGCGGCCGCACCTCGATCTCCTCGGGATTCTCCAGATGGTCTGGGGTGCGATCGGGCTCCTGCTTGGCGTCACGATTCTGCTGCTGGCGATGGGCGCCGTGGCGATCGGGTTCACGTCGACCGACGATCGCCTGGCGGCCGGCATCACCGCGATCGGGTTCGTCGTGTTTGCCGTGGCGCTTCTTGCCGGGGGCGGCGCCAACGCCTGGGCGGGACGCGCCCTGCGCCGGGAGCAGCCTGCGGGCCGCACGGCGGTCCTCTGGCTCGCCGTGCTCAACCTCTTCGTGCTGCCATTCGGCACGGCGCTCGGGATCTATGCCTTCTGGGTGCTGCTCCACAACGAGACACGCGCCGTGTTCGTGAGCACCGGTGGCTGACGTGCAGGGCACGGAGAAGACCGCCAGCGGGCTCGACGAAAACGTGGCGGCGGCGCTCGCCTACTCGCTGGGCTGGATCACCGGCATCGTGTTCCTGATGAAAGAGCCCACGAACCGTTTCGTCCGCTTCCATGCCATGCAGTCCACGATTGCCTTTGGCGCCCTCAGTGTCGCGTTCGTGCTGCTGCAGTCAATCCCCATCCTCGGGATGCTCATCACGGTCTTCCTCGTCATCCCGCTCTCCGCCGTTCTGTGGCTCGTCCTCATGTTCAAGGCATATCAGGGCGAGAAGTTCAAGCTCCCGATCGCCGGCGACATGGCCGAACAGCGGATCCTGTAGGGGCCGTTCGCGAACGGCCCTACGGTACAATGTTCGGATGGTTTCCGAAGCCGCCGTGCTGGACGCGCTGAAGGCCGTCCGCGACCCCGACCTCAACCGCGACATCGTCAGCCTCAAGTTCATCAAGAACCTGCGGATCGAGGGTGGGCGCATTTCGTTCGCCATTGAGCTCACCACTCCTGCCTGTCCCATGAAGGACAAGATGAAGGAGCAGGCGCGCGCCGTTGTTGCCGCTCTTTCCGGCGTCGCCGCGGTGGACATCGAAATGACCGCGCAGGTCCGCGCGGCCGTCACGGGAGACCTCAGCAAGGCTCCCGTCCCGGGCGTCAAGAACATCATCGCCGTCGGCGCCGGCAAGGGGGGCGTGGGCAAGACGACGGTTGCCGTGAACCTGGCGATCGCGTTGAGCCAGTGCGGCGGGCGCGTCGCCATCATCGACGGCGATATCTACGGTCCGAACGTGCCGCTGATGCTTGGCATCCAGACGCAGCTCACGACCGACGGCAGCAAGATTGTGCCCGCGGAGCAGTACGGCATCAAGCTGGTTTCAATGGCGTTCCTGACCGGCGACGATGCGCCGGTGATCTGGCGCGGGCCGATGCTCCACGGCGTCATCCAGCAGTTCTTCAGGGAAGTGCGGTGGGAGAACATCGACTACCTGATCGTCGACATGCCGCCGGGGACCGGGGACATCGCGCTCAGCCTCAGCCAGACGGTGCCGGTGTCCGGCAGCGTCGTGGTGACGACGCCGCAGATCGTGTCGGTCGCCGACACGCGGCGCGCCGTCCGGATGTATCAGAAACTGAACGTGCCGCCGCTCGGACTCATCGAGAACATGAGCCACTTCGTGTGCACGGAGTGCCGCCACGAAAGCGACATCTTCGGCAAGGGAGGCGGCGAAGCGCTGGCCGAGGAGATGTCGATTCCGTTCCTCGGGCGCATCCCGATTTACGAGCCGATTCGGATTGGCGGCGACACCGGCGTGCCGATCGCCGTGGGCGACCCGGCGTCTCCTGCCGCCGAGGCGTTCAGGATGGCCGCCGAGCGGCTGGCCGCGCAGTTGTCGATCGCCAGCTACAAGAAGAGCGCGATCCCGCTGATGCCCGTAAGGTGACGCGGAAGAACACGGAAACACGGAAGAACACGGAAACACGGAAGCACACGGAAAGAACAGGGCGTCGGTTTGACAACCAGCCACCTGCGGATGCAGGATCTTGCAATCCTGAGGTGATCATGAAAAAAGTGGTCTGGACCGCGCTGATTGCCGGCGTGGTGCTCGTGGCCGGTCTGCGCGCGTCCGACGCCATGGAGGCGATCGTCCGCTCCTACCTGGATGTGCAGTCGCGGCTGGCCTCGGACAAGGTCGAGGGGATCGCGCCGGCGGCCCGTGCCATCGCCGCGCAGGCGGCTCGGATGGGCGAGGGTGGCGCGGCTATCGCGAAGTCGGCGCAGGCCCTGGAGCAGGCCGCCGACATCAAGGCTGCGCGCAAGGCGTTCGGCGATTTGAGCGATGCGGTGATTGCCGCGGCCAAGGCTGAGGGCTGGAAGGACCTGCCGGACGTGAAGGTCGCCTTCTGTCCGATGGCGAACCGATCCTGGATCCAGAAGGAAGATTCCATCCGCAATCCGTACTACGGCACGTCGATGTTGACGTGCGGCAGCTTCACGAAGAAGTAGTCCCTCTCCTCATCAGGCGCCGCATGGCCGCGGCGCCCGCCATCGGCCCCGGCACGAGCAGAAGAAACGCCCACCGCCACCCGGCGTGTGCCGCCACGGCCGGCAGCAGCCGCATGCTCACCATCGTCAAGAGGAACCCCGCGCAGGTCTGAAGCGTCAGCGCCGTGCCGACGTGCGTGCGCGGACTGAATTCCGACACGAGGGCCGAGAACTGCGCCGAGTCCGCGACGACCGAGAAACCCCACACCACGGCAAGCGCGAGCAGCAGCGGGATGGGACCGCCATATACGGCGGACGCCGCCGCCGCGCAGGCGCCGCTCACAATCATCGCGAACCGGGCGACGCGCGCCTTCCCCCACTGATCCGCCCAGCGGCCTGCCATCACGCAGCCGATGGCGCCGCTGCCAATCGCGACGAAAGCGACGAGAGATCCTAAATGGCCAGGGTCGCCACGGCGTGCGGCAACAGACGCGGCGGCGTACGCCGCGATCCAGGTCCACATGGCGTACAGCTCCCACATGTGTCCGAGGTAGCCCAACGTCGACAGGCGAACGCCCCGGTTCCCAATCACCTGCCGCGCCGCGTGGGGATCGAACGGTGCGGAGGCCGTCACGTACGGTCCGTCCTTCACAGCCGCGATCACCACGATCCCACCCGCCAGCGCGAGGGCGGAGGAGACCCACATCAGCATGCGCCACGGGACGGCCGCGGCTCCCCATGCCAGCAGATGCGGGAACGCCGATCCGATCGTCAGCGCGCCGACGACGATGCCGAGCGCGGTGCCGCGGCGCTCGAGAAACCAGCCGGCCGCGATCTTGAGGCCGGGAGGATAGACGCAGGCCAGGGCGAAGCCTGTGGCGAGGCGCAGCGCGATGACGGTCGCGGCGTTGCCGGCGAATGGAATCATGCCGTTCGCGAGCGCGCCCGCGAGGCAGCCGGCCGCGAACAGCCGGCGCGGGTTGAGGACGTCCGCAAGGTTGAGGAGCGCGCTCGTGAGCGTGCCGGCGACGAATCCGGCCTGCACCGCCATCGTGAGCCACGCGGCACCGGGCCCGGAGAGCGACAGGTCGGCGGCGATCGCGGGAGCCGCGGCCGTCGCCGAGAACCAGAGGGTCATGCCAAGGAACTGGCCGACGGCAACGAGCAGCAGCATGCGGCGCGGCATTGGCGGTTATATTAGATGCAAACCACCGAAGTACACGGAAGAACACGGCAACTCGGAAGGACACCGGAGCAACACGGAAGTGTCAGGTCAGGCACGCATGGACATTCCTTATTCCCGGCACACACTGGACAACGGCCTCGACGTGCTCGTGCACGAGGACCATGACTGCCCGATCGTCGCCGTGAACATCTGGTATCACGTCGGGTCGAAGAACGAGAAGCCGGGGCGCACCGGGTTCGCGCACCTGTTCGAGCACCTCATGTTCGAGGGGTCGCAGCACTACGATCGCGGCTACTTCCAGCCGCTGCAGGAGGCCGGCGCGTCGCTGAACGGCTCGACCAACGCGGACCGCACGAACTACTGGGAGGTCGTGCCGCCCAACGCGCTCGAGCTGGCGCTCTGGATGGAATCGGATCGGATGGGCTTCCTGCTGCCGGCGCTCACCGATCACAAGTTCGAGAACCAGCGCGACGTCGTCCTCAACGAGCGGCGGCAGAATTACGAGAACCGGCCGTACGGCTTCGCGGGGATGGCGGTTGTCGGCGCCTTGTATGCTCCCGACCATCCGTACCACTGGCTGACGATCGGCGGTGCCCAGGACATCCAGGCGGCGCGGCTCGACGACGTGCGCGCGTTCTTTCAGACGTACTACCGGCCGAGGAACGCGTCGCTGGCGCTCGCCGGCGACGTGACCACCGAGCGGGCGCTCGCGATGGCGACGGAGTACTTCGGCCCGCTCGATGCCGGCGAGCCGCCGCCGCCGGTGGAGTACACCGCGCCGTCGCCGCTGGCGGCCGAGCAGCGGCTGCTGCTCGAGGATCGCGTCGAGCTGCCGCGGCTGTACATGGCGTGGCATTCTCCCGCGTTGTATGCGGAGGACGACGCGGAACTGGATCTCGTGGCCGACGTGTTCGCTGGAGGGAAGACCTCGCGCTTGTACCGGACGCTCGTGTTCGAGGAGCGGATCGCCACGGAGGTGGCCGCCTCGCAGAATTCGCGGGAGATCGGGGGGTTCTTTCAGATCGTCGCGACCGCGGCTCCCGGTCGCACGCTGGCCGAGCTGGAGCGCGCGATCGCGCGCGAGCTGAACGGCCTCATCGAGCAGGGCCCCAACGCGGGAGAAATCGAGCGGTGCCTGGCGCAGGCGGAGGCGCATTTCGTCTACAGGCTGCAGACGATCGGCGGGTTCGGCGGCAAGTCGGATCAGTTGAACGCCTATAATACATTCCTCGGCGATCCGGGGTTCTTCGATCGCGATCTGGCGCGCTATCGCCGCGTCATGCGATCCGATCTTCAGCGGGCGGCGGCGAGGTGGCTGCGCCCGGCCAGCCGCGTTCTGCTGAGCGTGATTCCGAAAGGACGCCTGGCGCTCGCGCTGCCCGACTCGCATCCGGTGGACGTGTCGTGACGGCGGATCGTTCGCGCCTGCCGCCGGTCGGAGACGACCCTGCGTTCACCTTCCCCGAGATTCGCCGGCGGACGCTCGCGAGCGGCCTGCGCGTCTGGACCGTGGAGCATCACGCCGTGCCGCTCGTCAGCTTTCTGGTGCTGCTGCCGGTGGGTGCGGCGGCCGATCCGCCGGAGCGTCCCGGGCTGGCCGCGATCACCAGCGACATGCTGGACGAGGGCTGCGGCGGCATGACAGCGCTCGATCTCCACGAGGCGCTCGGCCGTATCGGCGCGAACCTCGATACGGACATCGGCGCGGACGCGACGCTGCTGACGCTCTCCACGCTGTCCCGCTTTGCGGATCGCGGCGTGGCCCTGCTCGCCGACATCGTGATCCGCCCGCGCCTCGAGCAGCGCGACTTCGATCGGGTCCGCGAGCTGCGGCTGAACCGCCTCGTGCAGTTGCGGGACCTCCCCCCGGCGCTCGCCGACCGGGCCTTCGCGCAAATGCTCTATCCGGGCCACCCGTACGGCCATACGCCCATCGGCACCGAGGGGTCGCTGCGCGCCATGGCGTTGAGGGAAATCGGCGCCTTCCACCGGCAGACGTATTCCCCGGCCCGCACCACGATCATCGCGGCGGGCGATGCGCCGCACGGCCAGCTCGCCGATCTCGCGGAGCGCGCGTTCGGCGGCTGGGCGGCGCGTCCGGCCGAGTCCGGCGGACCGAAAGATCCCGCGACGTTGAAGCTGCCGCCCCCGCCGGCCGATCGCGTCGCGCTCGTGCACCGCGCGGGCTCGGCGCAGTCGGAGCTGCGGATCGGCCACGTGGGCCCCGCGCGCAGCACACCCGATTACCACGCGCTGATCGTGCTGAACATGGTCCTCGGCGGCCAGTTCGTCAGCCGCATCAACATGAACCTGAGGGAGGACAAGGGCTACACCTACGGCGCGCGCACGTCGTTCGAGTTCCGGCGCGGGGCCGGGCCGTTCACCTTGTCGGCGAGCGTGCAGTCGGAGGCGACCGCCGACGCGATTCGCGAGGCGTTGTCCGAGCTGCGGGCGATCAGGGGCGATCGCCCCGTCACGCCGGGGGAGCTCGAGACCGGCCGGGCCGCGCTGACGCGCGGATATCCGCGCAACTTCGAGACCGCCGATCAGATCGCCAGGGCCGCCGCCCAACTCGCGCTGTACGATTTGCCGGACGACTACTTCAGCACCTTCGTGCCGCGCGTCCGCGCCGTCGACGAGGCGGCCGTGACGCGCGTCGCCGCGGCGCACATCGATCCCGCAAAGCTGCTGACGGTCGTCGTCGGGGATCGCGAGAAGGTCGCGGCCAGCCTGCGCGGCCTCGATCTTGGACGTGTCGCGGAGATTGCCGCGGGGTAACGCATGAAGGCCGCCCGTTTTCACCAGCACGGACCTCCCGGCGTCATCGTGTACGAGGATGCGCCGGACCCGATCCCGAAGCCCGGGACCGCGATCGTGCGCGTGCGTGCGTGCGCGCTCAATCACCTCGATCTGTGGCAGCGGCGCGGCCTGGACCGCGTGCGCCTGCCCATGCCCCACATCTCCGGCAGCGACGTCGCGGGTGAGGTCGTCGACGGCGGTGGAGGCCGCGTGCCGGCCGGGACGCGCGTCCTGCTCCAGCCCGGGTTGAACTGCGGAACGTGCCCGCGATGCCGCGAAGGCCGCGACAGCCTCTGCCCGACGTACGATGTGCTGGGCCTGCTGTCTGACGGCGGCTACGCGGAGCTTGTCGCGGTGCCGACCGGTAACCTGGTGCCGATACCCGATCACATCGGGTTTGTGGAAGCGGCGGCCTTTCCTCTCACGTTTCTCACCGCGTGGCACATGCTCGTGACCCTGGCGCGCGTGGCCGAGGGGGATGTCGTGCTGGTGCTTGCCGGCGGAAGCGGCGTCGGCCAGGCCGCGATCCAGATTGCGCGGCTCAACGGCGCGCGGGTGTTCGCCACGTCGAGCCCGTCAAAGGCCGAACGGACGAAGGCGCTCGGGGCCGAAGCGGTGTTCGATCACTACTCCGGCGACTACGCACACGAGGTCAAGGGCTTGACCGAGGGGCGCGGCGCCGACATCGTCGTCGAACACGCCGGCGAGGCCACATGGGATCGGAGCGTCCGATCGCTCGCGCGCGGAGGCCGTCTCGTCACATGCGGCGCCACGACGGGGCATCGCGCGGCGATCGACTTGCGCCATCTGTTCGCGCGGCAACTCTCGCTGTTGGGGTCCTACATGGGCGACAAGGCAGAGCTGCTTGCCGCCGCGCCGCTGTTCTTCAGCGGGCGCCTGACGCCGGTCGTCGACGAGGTGTTGCCGCTCGCGGAGGCGCGCGCCGCCCACGAGCGGCTCGAGCGCAAGGAGCAGTTTGGGAAGATCGTTCTCGTCCCGTAAGCCCGACCCTCAGGTCGGGCGGATCAGATAGGACTCAGAGATACTTGAGCAGCCCCCGAAAAGCGCCGTAGAGTACGTCGGCCAGCGCGCGGACGACGGGCGACACCTCCCCTTTGGCCACCGAATCGGCAACCGTCACCGGCTGTGTCACGAGCAGCCAGATCGTGGCTCCTGCCAGCGCCGTCGCCAGCACGCCGATGACTCCCACGAGGCTGAGGCTTGCCCGAGCTAGGCTCATAGGATTGGGTACAGTTTATATCGCCCTTTGAAAACTGTCAGTTGGACGTCCCGGCCGGCGATATGGTTCCTCCCCGGGTATCCCCCTCCGGCGATTGGCGACCGCTGACCGGCGAACAGCGGAACAGGGGGGCAGCGCAAAGCGAAACGACCACCCCATATGTCACAAACGCGCGGGAGCGCGAGAAGTTACACGCCCTCCGCGAACGGCGAGCGGCGAGCGGCGAGCGGCGAACTGCGAACTGCGGTTAGAGATTCCTGTTCAGGAATCGTGACAGCGTCAGTCCATCCATCCACTTGAATGGCGTTACGCCGGTGCTGTAGTGGCCGCACGGGAGCACGGCCACCTCGTGGTCGACGGCGCGGCGGCGGAACTCGTTGACGAGCAGCTTCGACAAGGCGACGGGGAAGGTGAGATCGTAACGCGCGTAAACGAGCAGCACGCGCCTGCCTCGCACGCGCTCGAGAAACGGATACGGCGAGATCGGCATCCAGATGCGCCGCAGATCGTCGAGCGTGATGTGCCCGTCGAGGCCCGCGCGCACGTGCGCGGTCGACAGCCCCTCCCACACGACATCGGCGAAGTACGGCGAGATATGGTTGAGCGCCGCCGCGCGAACGAGCGGCTCGTGCGCCGCGGTCAGCATCGCCAGGCACGATCCCAGGCTCGTGCCGAGGATGCCGATCGACTCGTACCCGCGCGAGGCAAGCCAGGCGATCGCGCGCCGCGCGTCGAGGACCGCCTGCCTGCACACCTGCGCCGTGCGCCCCACGTTGGGGCTGACGATGTAATCGGCGCGCTCGAGGTCCGCGGGCTTGCGCGCGTCGTGGTAGGGGAGGCTCAGGCGCAGCGCCGTCAGATCGAACTTGTTGAGGAGCTGGCACAGGCCGACGTGCCCGTCCGCGCCCGCATTCCATTGGGGCAGCACGAGCACGGCGCGCCGGCGTCCCTTGAAGGACGTCGAGGGAAAGCAGCGCGCGTGGACCGTGTTGTTGACCGAATGCGGCGTGACGATCGCGCTTGGAAACGTCAGGCGATCGCCGGAGAGCTCGTACGTGTCACAGGGCGCGAGACGGTAGAACTCATCGCTTCTCTCGACTGCCGAATCGGCCCACGCACGCAGCCGGTCGACGACCGGCGAGTCGTCAGCGGCGATATTGTCGATCCACTCGACTCCCCATTCGAACGGCCGGACCACGCGGTTGTTGTCCGCCGAGGCGAGCCGCCGCTCCCAGTGATGAAAGACGCGGGCGAGTGGCATTTCTCTCCCGTTACTCCAGTTCGGTCTCGACGAGGGAAGCGATCGCGAGCAGGCGATCGGTGCGGTCCCGGTGTCCGACGAGCTGCATGCCGATCGGCCAGCCGTCCGGCGTCGTTCCGCAGGGAATGGAGATGGCGGGATGCCCGGACATGTTGAAGAGCTGCGTGAGCCGCAGCATCGCCGCGCGGACCGGCTCGCGCGTGCCGTCCACCTCGACGCTCGCGTCGCCGAGCGGCGGAGCGGGGATCGGCAGCGTCGGCAGCAGCAGCGCGTCGCAGCCGGCCATCGCGCGTTCGACCGCGGCGGTGAGGACCGCCCGGAGGCGCAACGCGCGGACGTAGTCTTCCGCGAGCACGTACCGGCCCATTTCGAGCCGCAGCCGCACGCCCGGCGCGTATCCTTCCGGATGGGCGGCCAGCGTCTCGGCGTGATACCAGGACGCCTCCGGGAGCACGATATGCAGATACACGTCCGGCGTCCACGCGGCGTGGTCGATCGTGACCGCCGTCACGATGTGGCCGCACTCGACGAGCGTGTCCCGCATGCCCTCGAGGGCCTGTCGCACGGCGGGCTCGAGCCGATCGCACGGGTAGCCTTCCGGCACCCCGAAGCGGAGTGGCCCGGTCATGGCCGCGCGGGCCCGCGGCGCGCGCCCCCTGAGCGCGTCGAACATCAACGCGGCATCGGTCACCGATCGCGTCATGGGCCCGACGTGATCGAGCGTGGTGCTCAGGGGGACGACACCGTCCAGCGGCAGCTCACCGGTTGTCGGTTTCAATCCGACCGTTCCGCACGCCGCCGACGGAATGCGGATGGAGCCGCCGGTGTCGGTGCCGATTGCGCCGAAGCACATGCCTTCCACGAGCGCGACGGCCGCCCCGCCGCTCGATCCCCCCGCCGATCGGGAGGGGTCTTTGGGATGATGGACGGCGCCGAAGGCGGTCTCGTCGCTCGTCGTCCCGAAGGCGAACTCGTGCAGGTTCGTCTTGCCGATGATGATGGCGCCCGCTTCGCGCAGCCGAGCGACCAGAGGCGCATCGACGGCGGGCCGGCGCGGCGGCACGGCCGAGCCGGACGTGGTCGGCGTGCCGGCGGCGTCGATCAGGTCTTTCAGCGAGACGGGAATGCCGTGCAGGGCGCCGCGATAGCGTCCCGAGGCAATCTCGCGCTCCGCGGTGCGTGCGTCCTCGGCGGCGCCGTCGGCCAGGACCGTGATGAACGCGTTCAGATCCCGCCGCGCGTCGATCCGCTCCAGGCAGCCGCGCACCAGGTCCACCGGCGAGATCGCTCCCGACGCGATGAGCGGCGCGACGTTCGCAATCGTCTGGAGCGAGGTGGGCGCGCTCATCGCTCCTCCCGCTCCCTGAATGAAGGTGGAGCGGCTTCGGCGGCGCGCGCGGCGCGATCCTCCTCGCGCAGCGCGGCGGTCGACCGGGCCAGGCTCTCGAGCAGCGGCTTCAGCTCCGTCAGTCCGCGGCGTTCGGCGTCCGCCACCGCCGCTGCCAGCCAGTCAGTCACGTTCATGATCAGAAACTCACTGTCGCGCGAAGGGTCACCGGAATGGTAATGAAGCGATGGTCCACCGGATCGACGAGATGGTTGACGGCGAACTTCACCGACAGTTCCACGCCGATGGGACCCGAGTTCATTCCGCCGCCGCCTTCCGCGAAGTAGCGATCGCCGGTGCGGGCGCCCGCCTTGATGCGGCCGATTCCACCGGCGATGAAGGCGTGGCTGCCGAGCCCCCAGCCGGTCGAGTGATCCATCATGTACAGCCCGGCCGACACATCGTACGCGCGCGCGCCGACGAGCTCGTAATCCGCCGGCGCCCCGTCGCCGCTGAACGCGATGCGGATCGACGGCAGGTCCCCGTAGCTGCCGCGGAGGCCGAGCGTCGCCCCGACGCTGGCGCCCAGCGGATAGAGCGTCACTCCGGCGCCGCGCGATCGCTTTGCGAACTCCAGCACGTCGATCAGGACGCCGCCGTCGGTCGTTCGATACTCGTAGGTTTCGAACTGTGCCGGCTCGACCTCACGCCCCACGAGGTCCGACAGCGGGTGCCGGGCGAAGCGCAGCGGCTCGGTGTTGAGCCAATCGTAACTGATCGTGATGAACTGCCGCCGCGCCTTCTTCGCCGAGTACGTCTGCGCGTCGGATGGGGCCGCGCACGCGACGGCAAGAGCGAGCACAACGGCAGTGACGGAGATCCGGTGGAACATGGTTTTTCGAGTAAGCTTTCCGAGAAGCTCGGGAGACGAACCTCAGCAGAGTAACGTACGTCGTGCACGATCGCATCCTCGCCGCCGTCATGCCCGGCCCGCGCCGGCCGATCGAGATCCGCGAATTCGCGCGCCCGGAGCTGCCGCCAGGCGGCGCGCTCCTGCGGACCGCGCGATCCGAGGTCTGCGGCACCGACGTCCACCTCTGGCACGGCCGGCTCGCCGGCGTGCCGTACCCCATCATTCCCGGGCACGTCTCGGCTGGCGTCCTCGAGGAGGTTCGCGGGCCCCTCCGGGGCATCGATGGATCCGACCTCGCCGAGGGGGACCGCGCGGTCTTCTTCGACGTGCACCGCACGTGCGGGCGCTGCCGCGCCTGCACCGTGCACCGCACGCCGACACGCTGCGGCGCGCGCCGCGTCTACGGCATCACCGACCCGGCGTCCGACGGACTCTTCGGCGGCTGGTCGCAGGCGATCTATCTGGAACCCGGCGTGGCCACCGCGCGCCTGCCTGACGCGGTCGGCTTCGACGACTACATCGGCGGCGGCTGCGGGTTGATCACCGCCGTGCACATCCTCGAGCGCGCGGACGTCGCTCCGGGCGACACCGTGCTCGTGCAGGGCGTCGGGGCCGTTGGCTTGAGTGCCATCGCCCTTGCCCGGTTGTGCGGTGCCGGGACCATCCTCGCCATCGGCGCGCCGGAATCGCGCCTCGACCTCGCGCGCGCCATGGGCGCGGACCGCGCGTACGATCTGTTCACGACGCCGCCGGCCGCGCGCCTGGAGGACGTCCGGTCGCTCACGCACGGCGAAGGTGTCGACGTGGTGATCGAGGCGGCCGGCTCGGCGCGCGCGGTCGAGGAGGGGCTGATGCTGGTGCGCGACGGCGGCCGCTACGTGATTGCGGGCCATTACACCGATGTGGGCCCCAGCCAGATCAACGCGCACCAGCACATCAACCGCAAGCACCTGGACATCCGCGGCTGCTGGGGGAGCGAGGTGCGCCACTTCCTGCGCGCCCTCGGCATCCTCGAGCGGCACGCGGCGGACGTGCCGTGGCGGCGGATCGGGGAACGCACCTACCCGCTCGGCGGGTTGAACGAGGCGTTGAAGGATGCCGACGCGATGCGCATCACCAAGGCGCTCGTCGATCCGTGGGCGGCCGCCGAGTGATGCGCCACACCAAGATTGTCGCAACGGTCGGCCCGGCGACGAGCGCTCAGGCCACCCTCGAGGCGCTGATGAGCGCGGGTGTCGACGTCTTCCGGCTCAATTTTTCGCACGGCACGCCTGACTCCCACCGCGAGGCGTGCCGCGCGATCCGCGACGCGTCGCGCCGCCTCGGGCGCCATGTGGCCATCATGCAGGACCTCAGCGGCCCGAAGATCCGCACCGGGGCGATCGCCGGCGGCGGCCCGCTGCTTCTTCACGAAGGCGAGCACCTGCGCATCGGCGCCGGTGAGACGCCCGGCGGGCCGGGCTCTATCTTCACGCCCTATGGAGCACTCGTGCGCGCCGCGCGCCCCGGCGATCGCCTGCTGCTCGACGACGGGCGAATCGAGCTGCGGGTCGTGGGCGCATCGCCGTCAGAGCTCACCGCGGTCGTCGTGAACGGCGGCCCGCTCGGCGAGCACAAGGGCATCAACGCACCGGGCGTGGCGCTGCCCGCGTCGGCCATCACCGACAAGGACGCGGCGGACCTGCGCTTCGGGCTGGAGATCGGCGTCGATCTCGTCGCGCTCAGCTTCGTGCAGACGCCGGAAGACGTGATGAGGGCGCGGGCCCTCGCGAAGGAGGCCGGCCGCAGCGTCCCGTTCATCGCAAAGATCGAACGGCCCGCGGCGGTCCATAACCTCGCCGCCATCCTCGACGCGGCGCAGGGCGTCATGGTGGCGCGGGGGGATCTGGGCCTCGAGATGCCGCTCGAACAGGTGCCGCGCGTCCAGAAGGAAATCATCCGCCTGGCGCGCGAGATGGGAAGGCCGGCCATCGTCGCCACGCAGGTATTCGAGTCGATGCGCGTGGAGCCGCGCCCGACCCGCGCGGAAGTGAGCGATGCCGCGAACGCGGTCGGCGAAGGGGCCGACGCCATCATGCTCGCGGGAGAGACGGCCGTCGGCGCTTACCCCGTCCTGGCCGTGCGGACGCTCGCCGCCGTCATCGAAGACGCCGAGACCATCCCGTCGCAGCGGGTGATGCCGAAGGTGGACCCGACCGGCAGCCAACACGGCCGCGCGTTGTGCGAAGCGGCCGTGACGCTGGCGACAGCGGGGCAGGCGGACGCCATCATCGCGGTCACGCGCCAGGGCGGGACGGCGCGGCTGCTGTCGTCGATGCGTCCGCCCGCGCCGATCTTTGCGGCCGTGCCGGAGGAGGGAGTCGCCGGCACGCTCGCCCTGCTGTGGGGCGTCGTGCCGTTCGTCACGGCGGAGCGCGACTGCGAGACACTGGAACGCTTCCTGATTGACCATCACATCATCCGCGCGGGAGCGGTCGTCGTCTTCGTCAACGTCAGTTCCGACCTCTCCCGGACCGACGCGAATTTCCTGAACGTCCAACGGATCGGCTGAGGATCGCTCCCATGTCCGCGCACAAGAGGACCGGCCTCTGGCCGTTTGTCATCGACAACTCGCTGCTGCTGGTCGTCGGGACCGTCGTCGCGCTCGTCTGGGCGAACGTGCACCTCGCCTCGTACGAACGCCTTACGCACCCGCTGCACTTCGCGGTCAACGACGTCGGGATGGTGTTCTTCTTCGCGCTCGCGATGAAGGAGATCGTCGAGGCGACGCTGCCGGGAGGTCCGCTCGCCACGCCGCGCGAAGCGGCCGTGCCGCTGCTCGCCGCGGCCGGCGGGATGTTCGCGCCGGCCACGCTGTACGCCGTCCAGGTTTCGCTTCAGGGGCGTCCCGAGCTGATGCCCGGCTGGGCCATCCCGTGCGCCACCGACATCGCGTTCTCGTACATGGCCGCCCGGATGATCTTTCCGCGCTCGCATCCGGGCATCCCGTTCCTGCTGCTCCTCGCGATTGCGGACGATGCGCTCGGGCTAATCCTGCTGGCCGTGTTTTATCCGGCAGCGCCGCTGTCGCTGCTCACTCTCGCGGCCTTCATGATCCCGGCGCTCGGCGTATCGTTCTGGCTGAAGCGGCGTGCCACGCTGAGTTTCTGGCCTTACGTGATCGCCGGAGGCGGGCTGTCGTGGGTGGCGCTCTATCTGAGCGGCATCCACCCGGCGCTCGCGCTCGTGCCGATCCTGCCGTTCATGCCCCACGAGAAGCGCGACATCGGGCTGTTCGATCCGCGCGAGGAGAACCTGCCGTACACCATGAACCGGTTCGAGCACTGGTGGAAGGTGCCGGTGCAGGTGATCCTGCTCGGGTTCGGACTCGTGAACGCCGGCGTCCCGCTGTCGAGCATCGGCACCGGCACCTGGATGGTGCTGTCGGCGCTGCTCGTCGGGAAGCCGCTCGGCATCGTGGTCACGACGTTCCTGTCGATCAAGGCGGGCCTGCGCGCGCCGGGCGGTCTCACCATCCTGCACACCGCCGTCGTCGGGGTCACCGCCGGCATCGGCTTCACGGTCGCGCTCTTCTTCGCCACCGCCGCGTTCCCGGGCGGAGAGATCCTGGCGGAGGCGAAGATGGGGGCGCTTCTCAGTTTCGTGGCCGCGCCTCTGGCGATCGCGTTCGGGAGAGCTGTCGGCCTTCGGCCGAGTAGTCGATAGTCGATAGTCAAAGTCGCCGGAGTCAAAGCCGCCGGAGTCAAAGTCGTGGAGGTGCAGTCAAAGGCGCGTCCCGGCTCGGCTCATGACTTTGACTTTGACCTTTGACTGTGACTATCGACGATCGACTATCGACTGACACCCTCGAGGTACATCTTGAGCGCTCCGAGGGAGTTCCTCCACCCCGGCCCAATGACCCGGTAGTATCGCTCCCATCGCGCGCCCTGGTCGACGCCGCTCTGCCGGACCCTCAGGCGGCACGCCGGACCGTCCATCACGCAGTTGACCTGCAGCGACATCGGGCCGAGCGGCTCGCCGTCGGGCGGCAGCCACCATGCGTCGGCGACGAAGAGATCGCGGCCGGGACGATACTCCAGCACCTGGCCGTAGAACACCCCCCCGAGGCGTCCCAGCACGTCGTCCGGCTCGGGTGCGGGTTCCCATTCGACGGCATAGATGCCGAGCGGCCGCGGCGTGGTCACCGAGCGGACGGTCTGCCACCAGACGCTCAGCGCGGCGGGATCGAAGAAGGCGCCGAGCACGCGGGTCGGCGCGGCGGAGATCAGAGTCGAATGATCGAACGCACCTGGCAGGGACGGATCGGGCGCGGCGCTCACGGCGGTCATGCTAGCCGCCGCCACCGTCAGAGTAAAGGGATATGCTGAGGCCATGGACGGGGACGCGAGCTGGGACGAACACTACGCCGACGAACGGGACGCGGCGTTTCTCTATCGCGCGCTGGCCGCCGTCGAGGCGGATCCGGAGCGGCGCCAGCTCTTCGAGAAGCTCGCCGACGTCGAGGACCGGCACGTGGGCCGGTGGGAAGAGCTGTTCCGCGAGAACGGGCGCGCGCTGCCGGCGTACAAGACGGCGTGGCGCTCGCGTCTTTTCGCGTGGGTGGCGCGCCGGTTCGGCACCGGCCTGATCCTCCCGCTGATGCTGGCTGAAGAAGGGCGTGAGGTGCAGGCGTACCTCGGCCTCGCGCGGCACTCGAGCAACAAGCAGACGCACGCGGCCGCGGTCGAGATCGCGGCGGACTCCGCCGTTCACGCGCGCGAGCTGTCGAGCGTCATGGGACGCGAAGGGGAGCCGTGGCACGTCGGTGGCGCCGGCGGGTACCTGCGCAGCGTGGTGTACGGCTTCAACGACGGCCTGACGGCGAACTTCGGGCTGGTCGCAGGAGTGGTCGGCGCGGATGTGGCGCCGCACATCGTGATCATCAGCGGCGTGGCCGGCGCCATCGCCGACGCGCTCTCGATGGGATCGAGCGGGTACCTCGCGGCGAAAAGCGAGGCGGAGATGCAGGCGCACCAGATCGACATGGAGCGCCACGAGATGCGGCTGATGCCGGACCTCGAGGAAGACGAGCTGGCGGTCATCTACGAGGCGAAAGGCCTCGCGCCCGAGCGGGCGCGCGAGACCGCGCAGGCGATGATGCGCGAGCCGGCGCAGGCGCTCGACGCGATGGTCCGCGAAGAGCTCAACATCCATCCAGCGGAGCTGGCCCCACTCAAAGACGGGCTGGTGACCGGGACGGCGACCGCCGTGGGCGCCTTCATTCCGATCGTGCCCTTCTTCGTGATGGATCACTGGCCCGCGGTGTGGACGTCGCTGACGATCAGCATGCTCGCGCACTTCGCGATCGGCGCCGCGCGCAGCCTCTTCACGGGCCGCGGCGTCTGGCCGAGCGGCCGCGACATGTTCATCGTGGGGTTCGGCGTCGCGGCGGTCGCCTACGCCATCGGAGAACTGGTGACCCGTATGCCGTAGGGTGGTGTCAACGCCAAACTTCAAACTCCAAACTTCAAACAAACTCCAAACTCCAAAGTTCAAATTTTGGAATTTGTAGTTAGGAATGGTTTGGAATTTGGAGTTTGAAGTTTGCAGTTTGGCGTGCAGCTACTTTTTTCGGAGCGTCTGCACGTAGGCGACAACCGCCCACGCCTGCTCTTTCGTCAGCTCTTCCCTGAAAGCGGGCATCTTGGGCTTGCGCCGGCCGTTCCACAGCTTGTAGAAGACGATCCCGTCGCTGTTGCGGGCCGCGCGCTGCGGAGCGGTCAGGTCCATGTCCCCCTGCGCGTCGGGGTCGGCGTCGGGCCCGTCGCCGAGGCCGCCGGGGCCGTGGCAGCGCTGGCACTTGTCCTTGAAGAGCGCCTTCCCGGTGGCGACCAGCTTCGCGTCGACCGCGAGCGGGTTCTTCGTATCGCCCGCATCCGGAGGCAGCGTCCAGCCGTTGCCCGGCGACTGCGCGGGGGCCGGCTGCTGTGCCCCGGTGGCCTGGCCGGACGGCTGGTGCGCCGCAAGCCCGGCGACTGAAAGAACGACGGCCGCGACCAGCGACCAAAGGCACCCACGCTTCATCTACTCCGCTCCTTTGTCTGAATCGTCGGGGCCCCCTGCACCCCGACTGGCGGCCTTCATTGCGCCGGCGCTTGCGCCGCCGGCTCCATTCCGGCCGCTATTGAGGCTGAGCGCCGCCCGTTTGCGATAGGCAGCCGGGACCAGCGCAAACTACGATAATAGCGTCGATTGGCGGAACCATGAAACATCCCTTGCTCGCATACAACGATCCCGAGTTCCTCGAGAGCACCGACGCGCGGCCGATCCGTTTCCTGGCGGAGTACTTCGAGCCGAAGAAACGATTCCGGGAGCACGACATCCAGGACACGGTCGTGTTCTTCGGATCGGCGCGCGTGCTGAGCCGCACCCACGCGCAGCGCGCGCTGGCCAAGCTCAAGAACGGAGGCAAGGCCCGCAGCGCCGACTACAAGGCGATGTTGAAGCGCAGCCAGAAGGCGCTCGAGTGGTCCCGCTACTACGAGGACGCGCGCAAGCTCGCCGGCCTGCTGACGACCTGGAGCCTCTCGCTCGAAGCGCCGCTGCACCGGTTCGTCGTGTGTTCCGGCGGCGGCCCGGGCATCATGGAGGCGGCCAACCGCGGGGCGCAGGAAGCCGGCGGCGAGTCGATCGGCCTCAACATCGCGCTGCCGTTCGAGCAGGCGCCGAACCGCTACATCACGAAGGAGCTGCTGTTCAACTTCCACTACTTCTTCATGCGGAAGTTCTGGTTCGCGTACCTCGCCAAGGCGCTCATTGTCTTCCCTGGCGGGTTCGGCACGCTCGACGAGATGTTCGAGATCCTGACGCTCGCCCAGACGCGCAAGCTCTCCAAGAAGCTGCTCGTCGTCCTGTATGGCACCGACTACTGGAACGACGTGCTGAAGCTGGAGACCCTGGCCGAATGGGGCGCGATCAATGAGGAAGACCTGAAACTGCTCTGCCCGGTGGCGTCGGTTGACGACGCGTTCGAGCGGTTGAAGGCGCACCTGGAGAAGTACCACATGATTCCGCAGACGGCGCAGGAGAACAAGGCCCCCGGCATTGCGAAGACGCGGGGGTAGGCGCGCACGGCGCGCCGCGCGAGGAAGCGGAGCGGGGCGAAGGGGTCCCCGCGAGCGACCGAGCCGGGGTCCGGGGCGGAGCCCCGGTTGAGGAAGGAGCATGCGATGGACGGTGAAGAGAGACAGAAGCTGATGGCGCTGTACCGGGACGGGTATGCGGCGGTCGCCGAGGCGCTGCTGGAGATTACCCCTGAGGAGCTCGACGCGCGCCCTGGTCCCGGGCGCTGGTCGGCCCGCGAAATCGTGCACCACCTCGCCGACAGCGAGATGACAGCGGCGGTCCGCCTGCGGCTGCTTCTCGCGGAAGACGGCCCGGCGATCAAGGGGTACGACCAGGATGCCTTCGCGCGGAAGCTGCATTACGATCGCCCGCACGAATCATCGCTGGAGCTGTTCCGCTCGGTCCGGCAATCGACGGGGGAGCTGCTGGAGCGCATGGCGCCGGAGGACTGGCTGCGCGAGGGCACGCACACCGAGGTCGGGCGATACGGCGTGGAGACATGGCTGAAGATCTATGCCGAGCACGCCCACAAGCACGCCCGCCAGATCCGCGCCGCGCGGGGCGCTCGGAAAGACTGAACAGGTTCTATGGGTTCTAGAAAGGTTCTAAGTAGAACCTAGAGAACGATCTAGTACAACAAGCAGGGTGTCCGCATCCGCCGGAAGGCGTCCTCTTCGGCGCGCCACGACGCGACGAGCGGCGCGACGTCCTCTCCGGCATCAACCGCCATGCGCAGCCGATCGGAGCCGTACAGGATGTCGATCGGCTGCTTCTCGTGTTCGTACTCGTAGGGCGGGTCGCGCCACGCGAACCGCTTCGGATCCTGCCGCCTGAACTCCGCGATGAGCTCCACTGCGGTCCGCACCGGCCGGAAGGTGGCGCGATCGAGCACGTGGATCTGACAGCCGCCGCACTGTTCGCGCGCGTGCTTCTGGAACGTGGGCTCGAAGAACGCCGGCCGGAAATGCACGCCCGCGAGGCCGCGCGCGTTCATGGCGGCCGCGAGCTTCTCGCCGTCAATCCAGGGGGCGCCAATCAGCTCGAACGGCCGCGTCGTGCCGCGGCCCTCCGACAGCCGCGTGCCCTCGAACAGCACCGCGCCCGGATACACAAACGCGCTGTCGAGCGTCGGCAGGTTCGGCGACGGGATCACCCACGGCAGCGCCGTCTCGTCGTGGTACATCGCGCGGCGCCATCCTTCCATCGGAATCACGTCGAGCGGCGCCCCGATCCCGAACTGCTCGTTGAAGAGCCGCGCCAGCTCCCCGATGGTCATGCCGTGCCGGAGCGGAATGGGGAATTGCCCCACGAAGGACGTGTGCGCCTCCTCGAGCAGATTCCCTTCGATCTCGTCACCCCCAATCGGATTCGGCCGATCGCACACGATCACGCGGACCCCGTGACGCGCCGCCGCCCGCAGGCAGTTGGCCATCGTGTAGACGAACGTGTACACGCGCGTTCCGACGTCCTGCAGATCGATCACGAGCCGATCGAGGCCCGCCAGCATCTCTGCCGTCGGTTCCCGGGTTTCGCTGTACAGCGAGTAGATCGGGACGCGCCGGCGGTCGTCCCGTGCATGCGGCGTCTCGATCATGTTGTCCTGGAGGTCGGACCGGAACCCGTGCTGCGGGCCGAAGAGCGCCCCGAGCGTCACGTCTGGATCGTCGGCCAGCCGATCCGCCGAGTGGCGGAAGACGGCGTCGATCGACGCGGGATTGCAGACGAGGCCGACGCGGCGGCCTTCGACGAGCTTCCGGTCCGGGCCGAGGAGTCGATCGATGCCGAGCGACACGAGCGGGCGGCCAGGAGGAACCGGCATCGCGCGATTATATGCCGCTCAAGTCGCCAGTCCGTGCCCGTCAATCTCATCGGTGGACGGGCGGTGGCGAAATTGCACGCGCGATGCGGTCATCGCCACGATCGGCAGGCGCCGACATAGTTTGGGATAGAATGATGGACCGAACAGCCGTGGTCATCGCCGTCGTCAATAACAAGGGAGGCGTGGGGAAGACCACCACGTCGATCAACCTCGGCGCGGCTCTCGCCACGCCGCGGCGGCGCGTGCTGCTCATGGACCTGGACAGCCAGGCCTCCGCATCGCTGTGGTGCGGCGTCGAACGCGGCCGGCTCAAGCCGTCGGCCGCCAGTTGCCTCCTGCACGGCTATCCCGTGCACGCCGCCGTGCGGCCGACCTCGGTGCCCCACCTCGACGCATCAAGTGTTGAATAGCGGCCGACTCAACTGACAGACGAATTCTATTATTAGGGATGGAAATAATCCCGTTTCTGGCGACGGCCACCTGGCGTGGGACCCCTGGGAGACCCTGAATGGCGCGGAGGCGAAACGCTCACCCCTCGAAAAGCAAGACGGACCTCTTCACGCCGACGAGGCGCGCGACCTCCGGAAAACGGAAGCCTGGCCGGCCGCCCGTCCACGACGAGGCGTGGACGAAGGTCACCGTCGTGCTCTTCAATCGCCAGATTGTCTTCCTCGATCGGCTCGCCGCGAACATCCGCGCGCAGACGGGGGCGGCGATCAGCCGCGCCCAGCTCATACGCGCGCTGCTCGACGCCGTCGCGGACGCGGATATCGACCTGACCGCGTCGCTCTCCGAAGCCGACCTCAAAGCCACGCTGCTCGCGCGTCTCGGCAAGTACCGCATGGGCCTCTGATCCCAGCGCCGCGCGACTGGATCGGACGACCCATCCGCGCTAGGATCGAAACCGTAGAGGCCTTCTACGTTCTACCTTCTGCTTTCCGCGTTTCTTTCGACCTTCTACGTTCTCCCTTCCACCTTCCAAGGCGAGCTCGTCATCGTCAAGGAAGGCACGAAGGAGTATCACCGTCCCTGGTGTCCGGTGATTCGCGACGGGGCCGGCGTGCTCGCGCTGTCGGTGGGCCAGGCCGAGGCGCGAGGGTTCAAGCCTCACAAGGAGTGCGATCCGGCCAACGCCCCGGCCGAGCCCGGCGCGACTCCCGGGGGCGCGGCGCGACCGCCCGCGCCGAAGCCGCGACCCTTACCCGTGTATGTCTGGGTGAACGCCCGCGATCGGTACTACCACCGTGCCGACTGCCGGAAGCTGGGAGCAACGCGGGCGAAGATCCTCCTCGACGCGAATTCGGTCAAGGAATACTGGCCCTGCACCGTGTGCCGTCCGCCGATCCGCAAGCGAAAGGACTGACTCGGGACTTTGACTCGGACTTTGACTCGCGACTTTGACTCCCGACTTCGACTATCGACTATCGACTATCGACTATCGACTGCTGTATTCTGCCCAGCGGAGGCGAGCCTGATGTTGCTGCTACCGATGGCGCTCGCGCTGACGCTGCAAGTCCCTCCGCCCCAGCAGGCTCCGCCTGCTCCCGCGCCGGCTGCGCGTCCAGCGCCCAAGACCTACAACGAAACGGCGGATGCGACGGCGGCGATCGACGCCGCCGTGAAGGCGGCGGCCTTGGATGAGATCCGCGTGCTCATCAACTGGGGCGCCAACGACAGCGAGCGCTCGACGAAGTTCGCCGCGCTGCGCCGCGAGCGTGAGCTCGGTCCGTTCTTCGCCGACGAGTACAAACTCGTGTTCGTCAACGTCGGGCACGGAGACAGGAACCTCGACGTCGCCAAGACCTACGGCGCGGCGATTGTGCCCGATTCGCTGCCGGCTCTCACGATCCTGGATCACGCGGGCAAAGTGCTCGCGCAGGGGAGCTCGCGCGATCTCCAGTCGGACGCCGATCCGGCCGCGTTCGATCCGAAGAAGGTGAGCGCGTTCCTGACGCAGTACAAGGCGCCGGCGCCCGATGCGAACGCGCCATTCGCCGCCGCGATCGACCAGGCGAAACGGGAGGGCAAGTCCGTGTTCGTCTGGTTCTCGGCCCCGTGGTGAGGGTGGTGCCACAGGCTGGGCGCCTGGATGGCGCTCCCGGATATCGCGCCGTTGATTGCGAAGGAATTCGTTCCGGTGAAGCTGGACTTCGATCGCGCTTCCGGCGCGAAGGAGATTGAGAAGCGGTTCACCGACAAGGAACAGGGACTGCCGTGGTTCGCCTTCGTAGATCCGGCGGCCGAGCGCGCGCTCGCGACCAGCACCGGTCCGAAGGGCAACGTCGGCTTCCCCTGGCAGCCTCACGAGGTCGCGCATTTCAAGACGATGCTCGAAGCGGGCAAGCGCCATCTGACCGACGCCGACATCGCCACGCTGGTGAAGTCGCTGGAAGACTTCAGAAAGAAGGAGGAAGGGAAATAGTCGACTATCGACTTTTCTGAGCCGAACGCGAACAGCGTGCTCTTCGTCCTGACGTAGATGCGGCCGTCGGCGATGGCCGGCGTGGCGAATACCTCGTCATCCAGTGCATTGACCGACAGGATTTCCCACTCGGGCTTCGCCGCCACGACCGAGACGGTGCCGTCCTGGCTGACCAGGAACACCTTGCCGTCGGCTCCGACCGGCGAGGCGAAGTACTTGTCGATCGCGCCCTTCAAGCGCCCCTGCTTGACGACGGCACCCGTGGCCGGATCGAACGAGATCAGGATTCCGCTGTCGTTCACCATGAACAGCGCGCCGCCGTACAGCAGCGTCGACGGCACCTGCGGGACCGGCCGCTGATAACGCCATTTGACGGCGGCGTTCGTGATGTCGCCCCGGCCGCCCAGCCTGATCGCGAGCAGGCCGTTCTCTGAGGAGAGCATCGCGCGGAAGACGTCCCATTCCTTCGCGTCCAGCGTCTCGTTCCGATCGAGGTCGAACGCGGGAAAACCGTAGTCCGGCCGCAGCATGCGGTCCATCGGCTCGGTGCCGGTAATCTCGTCCTTGCCCACACGGCCATCGCCGTTCTTGTCGTACCGCTTGAGTCCGTCCTCGAACGGGACGGTGGCCACGTGCGCGCCTGGCTGGTTCTGCGGGAAGCCCCACCCGTTTATGTACAGCGTGTCCCCGTCGAGGCTCGCCACGGATTTCATCTCGCACGCGAGCCCGCGCACCCACCAGACGCGGCGGCCGGTATCGGCCGCGTAGGCGGACAACTGGAAGGACTCAGGGATGACGATCTGCTTCGGGGCGCTCTTCGGCTCGTACAAGGTCGGCGTGGAGTAGCCCGAGATCACGCCTGGACGATCGACCTTGTAGCGGACTTTCCCCGTGCGTGCATCGACGCCGAGCAGGTAGGAGCCCGAATCCTGATCGACCGGGAGAATCAGCAAACCGTCCACGAGGATGGGGGACGCGCCGAATCCATAGAACATGTTGAACGGCCCGAGGGGAAGGCGCCACTCCTCCCGGCCGTCGGCGCTGAATGCGGCCAGGCCGAAATCCTGGAAGAACGCGTACACGTGGGCGCCGTCGGTGACCGGCGACGGGGAGGCGGGCCCGTTCGGCGCGCCGAGGCGGTCCTTCCGTGCGCGCGGCAGCTCCCTGCGCCACAACTCGCGGCCGGACGCGCGGTCGAGCGCCAGCACGATCAGCCGGTCGGCGTCATAGCCGGTGAGGAACACCCGCGTCTCGGACAACACGGGCGACGAATGCCCGGCCGGCACGGCCGTTTTCCAGACGACGTTCTTCGAGGGACCGAAGTCCGAGGGGAGGTTCGTGGCGTCGGAGACGCCCGTGCCGTTCGGCCCGCGGAACCGCGACCACTCCGCCGAGGGGGCCGCGCCAATCATGACGGATACGCCGGTGAGGGCAGAGACGAGGATGGATGCGGGGATTCGCATGGCACCGTCCTTCACGCGGAGTCTATCTGCAAGACGCCAGGTGTACAAAACCGCGCCGCCCGCTGTTACCCCAGTACCGGAGCGGCCCGCGGCCATGGCCCGCGTCCAGCATCCGAACCTTGCCATGATCCTCGCCGCGGAGCAGTGGCGCGATCGCCCGCTCCTCGTCGTCGAGTACCTGGAGGGGGGAACGCTGGCCGATCGTCTGACCCGGCTGGCCTATCTGTCGCCCGAGGCGCTCGCCGGGTGGGAACCCGACCCTTCGTTCGATCTCTGGAGTGCGGCCGTCGTCCTGTACGAGGCCATCGCGGGTGTCAGTCCGTTTGCCGCGCCGGCGCCGGACCGGGTTGTCGAGAACATCCTGTCCGACAGGGTCGCCGACATCAGAGGGGTTCGCGCGGACTGTCCGGAATCCGTCGCGCTGTTCTTCCACGACGCGCTCGCGTTGTCCGCCGACTTGCGCAACCGCTGCCAGCGGCTCCGCGCGGAACTGAGCGCACGCGTGAACTGATTCACGAATTCACCAATTCACCAATTCACGAATTCACGAATTCGCAGATTGTGGTGCGTCCTCTACGGCTCAGGTTGACGGCAGAGTTCGATTCCGCGTAAGCTCTCGCGTCCAACCGCCGCATGCTCCCATGCGGCGACGTCGCGAGCACACCCTGCGGGAGGAACCATTGAAAAGAACCGTTCTCTGTGTCGCGTTGGCCACTCTGTTTGTCGTCCTCGCCACGAACACGCATCCCCAGGCGCAAGTCAGGCCCGACCTGCCGCCGCAGGCCTCGGCCGTCGCCACCCAACCCGATCATTTCGACAGGACCAGCACGCCCCTGCGCGACATGTCGGACCGGGAGTTGCCGCCGGTGGCGAGAGGCGGCCGCGATTTCGAGCCGGGCCGCCCGCAGCCGGTGGGCAATACCAACCCTCCCGGCGTGGATCCGCTCGCCCAGACGAGCGTCGGATCGTCTTCAGCGGTCGCCCTGCCCAAGGTGTTCACCGACGGCACCCCGGTCGATCCCAGCTACCGGGTCGCGCCGCCGGACACCACCGGCGATCTTGGCCTGACGCACTACGTGCAGTGGGTCAACCTGCGGTACGCGATGTACACCGTGACGAGGACGAACGGGACGATCAGCGCGTTCACCCTGGTACCGGGGTTCCCGAAGAACGGCAACGTCATCTGGCAGGGCTTCGGCGGGCCGTGCGAGACCTACAACGACGGCGATCCGATCGTGCAGTACGATCAACTGGCCGACCGCTGGATCCTCACGCAGTTCGCCGTGTCGGCGACCCCGTACACGCAGTGCGTGGCGGTCTCGACGAGCGGCGATCCGACCGGCACCTACAACCGCTACTCCTATTCGTACGGCACCGACTTCAACGACTACCCGAAGTTGGGCGTGTGGCCGGACGGCTACTACGTCACCTACAACATGTTCCGGCGCGGCCGTACCTTCCGCGGCGCCGCTGTCTGCGCGCTCGAGCGCGACAAGATGCTCGTCGGCGCGTCGGCCCGCCAGATTTGCGTGCGGACCAGCACCAGCTACGGCAGCCTGCTGCCGTCGGACCTGGAAGGCGCGGCGCTTCCGCCGGCCGGTTCCCCGAACTACCTCCTCAGCATCACGTCGAGCACGCTGCTCTCCTGGAAGTTCAGCGTCAACTGGACGGCCGGGACGGGCACGCTGACCGGTCCGAGCACGGTGCCGGGTGTGGCGTCGTTCAGCCGCGCGTGCGGCGGCGGCACGTGCATCCCGCAGCCGGGCACGTCGCGGACGCTCGACTCGCTGGCCGATCGGCTGATGTATCGACTGAGCTACCGCAACCTCGGCACGCGCGAGGCGCTGCTCGTCAACCACTCGGTCGCCTCGGGCGGTGTGAGCGGCATCCGGTGGTACGAGCTGAACATCGGCGGCGGATCGGCGACCGTGCGCCAGCAGGGGACCTACCAGCCCTCGGCTGACCACCGGTGGATGGGGAGCGCCGCCATGGACAAGACGGGCGGCGTGGCCATCGGCTACAACGTCTCGAACAGCACGACGATCAAGCCGAGCATCTACTACGCGTTCCGCGCCCCGACCGACCCGCTGGGCACGATCGGTCCGGAGGCGCAGGTCCTGTTCGGACCTGGCGTGCAGACCGGGACGCTTTCGCGCTGGGGCGACTACAGCACCATGAGCGTGGATCCGGCGGATGACTGCACGATGGTCTTCACGACCGAGTACATCCCGTCGAACGGCTCGTTCAACTGGGCCACCGCGATCCAGTCGCTGAAGCTGAGCAGCTGCCAGTAATCTAACGGTTCGATTGACAACGACGGGGTGAGTGTCTGACGACGTTCACCCCGTCGTTGCACGTACGACCCGCTTCAGTCGCTGTGTGAACTCGCGATACTGAACCCGCCCCTCATCTGTGTGCGCTTAGCGCACACTACCACCACGTGACTGAATTGTCCTCTTGACGCGTGACTACTTGCTTTGAGTAAGCAAGGAAGGCGGGTCGTTGGACGAGTGAGTGGGGAAGTAAATGCCCACATTTCTTTCCCCACCAGGTAGTTTGGCTTGCAAATCCTTCCAAGGCATGCCATCGTGCGCTCGAGCGCAACTATTACGCGTGAGCTCATTGTTGCCGCTGTCATGGGCTTCAGGGCACGGCGACTCCGATCAGGCAAAGAACCGAGGGGAGAACGGTTCCGGCGCGCGGACGCGTACGCGTCTGATCGGGATGGTCGGGATTCAGCCGCCAGTTGAATTCGTCGGGCGCCAGGGCCGACGGCACTACGAGAATGGGCTCTCGCCGGTCGCGCGATTGCGCGCAATCGATCGGCGGAGCCATCGACACTGCTCCATGACAAGGTGCAGCGCACGTGGGCCGGCGACAGCGGCAGGCAGACCACCACCACTCCCGATTCGATCACGTCTCGAGAAGGAGGACACCATGGCGCTGCAAGTGCAATGGACCGATGACGCTCTGAAGGAGTTGAAGAAATTCGCCCAGACGGACATCGATCCCGAAGATCCGGACAAGGCGCCGGATCAGGAAACGCAGGCGAAGATCAACACGTTCAAGCTCAATGGCAAGCAGGCCATCCTGGACGCGAACTACGGCAACTGGAACGCGGGAACCAACCAAACCGTGAACGTCGATTACGACGGCAAGGGGAACCTCGCGTTGACGTGCGTCCGCGACTACGGCGAGAACGTCCGAATCACCGGCGTGTCGCTCGCGGCGGCCGTGGCGTGAGCCAGTGACGGCCGCCGACTGACGGAATCGGGGCGAAGCGTCGTCCGTCTTTCGCCTCATTCGGATCAAGGAGAGACATATGGCCATTCTGTGGGATCCGGATGCCGCCGACGAACTCGAGGAACTTCCGGAGGAATACCGCCAAGCCGCGAGGAATGCCGTGACCCAGTACATCAACCAGGAACTCAGCGAGTGGGAGGACGGTAAGTCTGGCGCGCGCTCGGTCGAGTTCAAGCCCGATGGCAGCGATGAGAGTTGGCGGCTCGACATCGAGGTCATGAAGAACATGGACTCGGATTACGTTATCGAAAAACTGACGATCGTCCCAACGCCCGAGACGTTGTGAAGGGTGGGGCGCACGAGCTGACCCCGGCGGCTATGGCGGATCCAGCCACAGTAGACATGTTCTTCGGGTGGGCGAACAGCCGATTCGGGCTCGATCTGCCGCGGCTCGCCGCGGTGTGCTGGGACGCGGCGCTCGTGGCCCTGTGGAATCGCACTCTCATCGATCCGCCGCATGAAGATGCGCCGCTGCCGCCCACGGTCGGCATCAGCGGCAGCTGGCAGACCCTCGGCTTCACGCTGAACGAGTTGACCGTCCATTTCAACCAGTAAGGGATCGATCGAAGGAGCGATCACTATGCCGACAACTACCGCCATCAGTGCCACCTGCATGGTCAACGGCAAGAAGGTCACGCTCAACGCGGGCGACGTCAGCGACCTTGCCAAACAGGGCATTGTGTTCAGATTGAACGATCCCACGCAGCTTGGCAGCCCGCAGGAGTTCCTCGGCTGGCTGAAGAGCGAGTTCGGGCTCGATGTCCCGATTCCATCCGGGCTGCCGGATCCGTTGCAGTCGTCGTTCAACCTGTTCCTGCAGGGTCAGATCACGCTCGACACACTCACCGTGGACCAGGTCCAGAAGTTCTATCAGTTCGGTATCTCGTTCAACCTGCCGACGCCCCTGTCGATCGTTCCCGGGCTGGGATTCGATGGGATCGGGATGCTCGTCACGAAGGAATTCGTCAAGACGCCGCTGCTCAACACCGGCGGGCTGTCGAAGACCGACGCCGTCGTGCAGATCGACAAGTCCCTGGCCACAGGGACGGGGGCGTTTGCGAACGCCAAGAAGGTGCAGATCGACAACGAGACGATGGTGGTGTCAACGGTCGGGACGGACGGCAAACTGACCGTGGCGCGCGACGCGACGGCGATTGCGCATACCGCGCCCAACGTGCAGGTCGTGCTCATCGATCCCCAGTCTTAACCCGTCGCGCCTCGCCCCATGAGTCCTGGCTCGACCCTCACGGTCGCAGTGCAGCTCCGCGCGGTCATCGCGGGCCGCGCCCTGTCGCTGGTCTCTGCCGACGACACCGCGTCCGGCTGGGTGTTTCGCGGTGCGGCGGTCGTCCACGAGACACTGTCGAGCTTCCTCGAAGAGGTCGTCACACACGTGATCCCTGGGACCGACCCGGCGGTGTTCGACGACGTCGCCCTCTCTGCCGATCTCCGCGTCGGGCGACTCGCGCTGCGCTACGCGGCGGGAACGGGAGAGGCGGACTCGGACATGTCGTTTGCCGCGCGCTGCGAGCTCGACGCGGGATCGGCGGCGGTCGACGCGAACGTGTTCTATGCGAAGGTCGGCCCCGCCTCCGTGCTGGGGCTCGACTTGCCCGGATCGATCACGCTCGAGCACGAGCGGCTTTTTGGGCCGCTCCTGTCCAGCATCGCCGTGGACGATCTCGCCGCCGTGTACGCCACCGGGCAGGTGGCGCCCGGCGCGGTGACCATTCCGTCCGTCAATCCCGACGGAACCATTGCGCCCGATCGCACGCTGGCCTTTCGCGCGCCGATCCCGCAAGGCTTGTCGCTCGCATTCACGATCGAATCGGGCGAGACCACGCTTCCTGTCACCATCCCGCTCGACACAGCCCCGGCGGAGCACCTGCGGGCGCTGCTCGGCGACGATCCCGGTTCGAAAGCGCCGAGGGTGAAGTGGATTCAGGTGCAGAAGACGCTTGGACCGCTGACCATTCAACAGATCGGCGCCGGCTGGATGGCGGGCGTTGCGCTCTTCCTCGATTCGTCCGTCAAGCTGGCGGGACTGACCGTCGGGTTGAAGGCCTTCTCGGTGAGCTTTCCATTGTCGATGCTCACCGCGCCCTCGCTCGACAAACTTCACGTCGGCATCGGCGGGCTGAGTCTCGCGTACGAAGCCGGGCCAACGCGGATCAGCGGCGCGTTCCTCGCGCTGCCGCCGGCGGATCCGAGCGATCTTCCGGACTACGAGGGCGAGGCGCTCATCGAGGCGGCGGGCTACACGCTCTCCGCGCTCGGGGCCTACAGCAGCGTTCGAGGCGAGCCCTCGCTGTTTGTCTTCGGGATGCTCGGCGCGGTGCTCGGAGGACCGCCGTTCTTCTTCGTCACGGGCGTCGCCGCCGGGTTCGGGTACAACCGAACGCTGCGGATCCCCACACTCGACGAACTGCCGCAGTTTCCGCTCGTGCAGGCTGCGGTTGCGACGACGCCCGACCAGAACCCCTTCAGGAACGCGTCGAGTCCGGCCGACGCCCTCACCGTGCTGCACGACTACCTCGCGCCGCAGGAGGGCGCCAACTGGATCGCCGCCGGCGTGCGGTTCACGTCGTTCGAGATGATTCAGTCGTTCGCGCTGCTCACGGTGACGTTCGGCACGCAGTGCGAGATTGCGCTGCTGGGGCGCTCCACGCTCACCGTGCCGACCGGGGCGGACAACCCGATCGGGTTCGCGGAGATGGTGCTCGAGGCGAGCTTCCAGCCCGACACGGGCCTCTTCGCCGTGAACGCGAAGCTGACGCCCGCGTCGTACGTCCTCTCGAAAGCGTGTCAACTCACCGGCGGCTTCGCCTTCTACATGTGGTTCAAGGACAGCGCCGACGGATCGGCGTCCGCCGGCGATTTCGTCGTCACGCTCGGCGGGTACCATCCGCACTTCGTGAAGCCGGCGTCCTATCCCGACGTCCCGCGCGTCGGCGCGCTCTGGCGCGTGAACGACAACCTCATCGTCAAGGCGTCGCTCTACTTCGCGCTCACGCCGGCCGCGGTGATGGGCGGCGGATCGATCTCGGCGATCTGGACGAGCGGCGACCTGCGTGCGTGGTTCGACGTCGACGCGGATTTCCTGCTGGCGTGGAAGCCCTTTCATTACGAAGCGGAGATCGATCTCAGCCTCGGCGCGTCGTACACCATCGATCTCTTGTTCACGACCGCGACGATCACCGCACATCTTGGCGTGCATCTGTCGTTGTGGGGCCCGTCGTTCGCCGGTACCGCTCGCGTTGACCTGTACGTCGTGTCGTTCACGATCAGCTTTGGCAATAGCACACCCGCGATCGAGCCAATCGCGTGGGACGACTTCAGGGCGTCCTTCCTGCCCAAGGCGGACAGCGCGCCGCAATCGACGGGGATGCTCGGCGCGGGCGCGGACGCGGCGCTGTGGTACTCGCGGGTCGCGAGCGGCCTGCTCAAGGATGTGAGCGGGGATCCGTCTCACGATCTCGACTGGGTGCTCGATCCGGAGGCGTTCGAGCTGGTCAGCGTCAGCGCGATTCCCAGCAAGACCGCAACGCTCGTGACCGGAGACGAGAAGACGCTGGCCCAGAAGAGGATCGCGATCTCACCGAGCTGGGCGACCGGCTTTGGGGTCGGTCCAATGGGGGTGGCCAACGACGACTTCACGTCAGACCACACGGTGACGCTCGTCAGGATCGTCGAGAAGGCTCCGGGCCCGCCTGTGGTCTGGCAGGCGCAATACGACTTCGACTTTTCCGCTCACGGCGCCTGCACCGCGCTCACGGCCAATCTGCCGTCGGCGGCGTGGTCGAAGGAGACGGCGCTCTCCCCGTCGATGGACAGGCTCAACTCGGCGCCGCGAACCATCGCCGGCGCGCTCGTCGGCTTGTCGCTCAAAGCCGCGTCCAAGCCCGCCGATCGCACGTTGCCGATAAGCCTCGACACGCTCGAAAAAACCAAGGACGTGACCGTGCCGTTCACGTGGGCCCCCCAGGTGGCGCCGACGACCGACACGTTCGATCAAACGCAGGCCATGGCGACCTTCAAGAACACGATCGGTACGACACCGATGAAGACGCGCGACGATCGCATCGCGGTGCTGCAGGCGCAGGGAATGCTAATCGACGCGGCCGTCCATCTCGACAGGTTGAAAGCCGCCGCGGACGTCGTGCTGCTCGCTCCTCCGATCCTGAGCCTGCTTGGCGAGGCGAGGGTGCGGTGACCGAGATGGGCAAGGGGCAGAGCACCGTGCCCGCGGGAACCGTCGCCCTCATCGAGCGCGCGGTGCCAGCGCTCGAGGCGGGCGAGTACGCGATCACCGTCGAGCAGACGCTGGGCAACCGGAACACGAGGCCGGATCGCCGGGACGCGATTGACGTCCCGTCCGCTCCCGATACGAAGCGATTCGCCGTGCGCGGACCACGCGTGGCGCTCGATCCGGGCGACTGCGTCACTCTGTTCCCGCCGGCGAACAGTGAGGGCCTGTACCACAACACGCTGCCGCATGTCGTGCTGGCGCGTCCGACACTGCCGTGGATGCGATCGCCAGGCGATGCGTATCACGGTACGCCGTGGCTGGCGGTGTTGCTGTTCGGCGACGACGAGCCGGTCACCGCCCGCCGCGGCACCCTCGGCGAGCTCGGGCTGCCGGTCGAATACGGCGAGCACGCCGACGATCCGTGTGATCTGATCGAGACGGACGGGCCGCTGTTCAGCGCGATCGCGCCCAGCCTCCTCGATCTGCCGTGGCTCGCGCACGTGCGGCGGGTGTGCGCGGACATCAAGCCCGGCCTTCCCCAACACGGCGACACCGACTTCGCGGTCGTCGTCGGCAATCGCCTGCCAGCGCCGAACAGCAGGAGCACGGCGTACCTCGTGTCGCTGGAGGGGCACGCCGACCATATCCAGCCCCATCCAGCGCCGGCGACGGTACGCCTCGCGTCGCTCGCGAGTTGGCGCTTCACGTCGGTCGACGACGGGCCGACGTTCCAGGATCGTGTGAAGGCGCTCAAGCCCTGCGCTTTGCAGATGCCGTATAGCGGTTCGGCGACGACCGACGCCGAGCAGGACGTGGCCGACGCATTCGCCATGGGCTACGTCGCCGTGGATCATCAGACACGGCAGGGCGACAAGACGGTGTCCTGGTATCGAGGCCCCCTGGTGCCATCCGCGCCGTGTCCGTCGACCCCCGTGAGCGATATGTCGGCGGCTGACGCGCTCGTACGGTACGACCGGGGCACGGGAATGATGGACGTCTCGTACGCGGCGGCATGGCAACTGGGGCGTCTGCTGGCGGTGCAGAATCGCGCGTTCTCGATCGCGCTCTACAACTGGAAGCGCACGGTGGCGCAGAAGACGGCGCGGGTCGTTGAATTCAGGCGGATCGCGTCGACGCTCGGCACGGTGCTTCCCCTGGACGAGGGCAAGCTGCGGAAGGAGGGTGCTGCAAGCGTCCCTCGGGCGGCTGCCGCGTTTCTCGCGAAGACGCTGGGGCCCGCGCTTCGCGCGAACCCGCTTGTCATCGACGCACGGACGGCCGCGGCGCCGCCGGGCCATCAGCGGCTGCGGGCCTTTCGAGAGCTCGCATCGGTCGTCAACAACCGGGCCGCGCTCGCCGCGATCCACGAGGACACCACGGTGGATTCCGTGGTGGAGGAGTGGCTCTCGCACCTGCGCGCGCTCGAGGGCGTCCCGTTCAACTACCTCGTGCCGGATGAGCGGGCGCTGCCTGTCGAATCGCTCCGGTTCTTCTACGTGGATCCCGTGTGGATCGACAGTCTCGTGCACGGCGCCTACAGCATCGGCCGCGCGACGTCGGCGGACGTCAATCACGATGCGACGCTCGCGTCGAAAGTACATGCGGGCGCTCAGGGCGACGTCAGCGGCTTCCTGCTGCGTTCGAGCGTGGTCTCGGGATGGCCCGGACTCGAGGTGACCGCCTACGGTTCGGACAACCTTCCGATCAGCACAGTCATTCGACAGGAACGCATCAGCGCCACGGTGCTCCTCTTCATCGTGGCCGGGGCGATCCATCACGTGGACATCAGCGAGCCGTCCGAGGGCCTTCATTTCGGCGTCGATCTGACGTCGCCGGACCAGCTCCTCCGGTACATCACGGTGCCGGCCGATGCACCCGAGAACACCCAGCGCGGGGATCAAGTCGCTCGGGCCACCAAGACGGCAGGACCCGTACCGTACCGCTCGTCGTCCACGCGCGTCATCGACGTGTCCACGCTCGCCACGAAGGTTCAGGACGCCCTTCAGGACATTCACGCCAACAACGATCCGGTCGACGGATCGCGGCGGCCATTTACTGCCGCGGAGCTGGCGGTGCAGATGGTCGAAGGCGTGCAGGCGGTTCGATTCACCCTCTAAGATGGCTGCGCGCCCGCGCCTCATCGTGCCGATCGACGTCGCCGCGCTGGTCGTGGGCGCAGCGGATTCGCCCGCCGTCGCGCGCATTCACGATCGGTTCGACAACATGCCGTGGCTGGAGCCGTCTCCGACACCAGGCGATCCGCCGATCAAGCACAATCCCGGCCCGTTCATCGGCGAGGCCGTGAAACCCGCCTTCTTTCAGAACGACAGCCCGCCCCTCACCGGCGTTCACCTTCATTGGGCGCTGCCCGATGCGCTCGCGCACGGGCGCAGCGGCACCGATGGGACCGTCGCGTTTCGCGAGGCGCCCAACCGCTGGCTCGTGGTCCGGATGGTCAGCGCCGGGACCGTCGCGCCGGCTCAGCGCAGCACGGCGTGGGTCATCGAGAGCGATCGGTTGTGGGACACGCTGCCGCCGAACGCGATCCCGCAGCAGGTCGAGAGCCGCGCGGTGCCGATTACAGACGTCGTTCCGGACCCTGAAGCCCCGGAGTTCGGGAAACCGCCGTTCCGAAAGATGGGCGCCGCGTTTCCCTACGACACCTGGTCCGAGGCGCCGGCGGGCGCGGCCGACTACGCGACGCGCCATACCACCATGGGCTACGGCAACGCGACGTACGCCGCCGCCTATCCGCATTGCCCCAACGTGTTCGGCCTTTACGACGCGCTCGCGCAGGTCGGAGCGGCGACCGTGTCGTATCTCGTCGCGGGTTGGTACTCGGACAGCGGGAAGGATCCGCTCGCCGCGATCGACCCGACCGTCGACGCGCTCGAGCAGACCTACGGCTGGACGTTGACCTCCGGACAACCGTTTCCGGCCGCGACGATCTGCTGCGGCCTGCTCTCGACGATCGCGTGGGATCCGCAGGCGGCCACGCCGTACATCACGCCCCGGACCGGCGATGTCGCCGTGGCCATCGGCAACACGACCACCGAGGCGCTGTCGGCGCTCGTGGCGAGCATTCCGGATCTGGCGGGCCTCGATCAGGCGGAGACCGTGCTCAACGCGCTGCAGCTCGGACTGCTGTCGAAGCTGTCCGTGGCAGGGGGTCTGGCCACCCTGCACGACGCGCTGCACCAGCGGATGTTCTCGGCGGCCAGCGGCGGCCAGATCTTCGCGCTGAAGCCGAGCGCCGAGGATCCGCTCGATCCCCGCTGCGGACCGGTCTTGAACGAGCTCAACGGGCTGCAGCAGTTCTACGACGGCTTCTCCATGGAGCTCGAGTCGCGCCGCGGGCAGATTTTCGCGGACTGGTACAAGTACATCACGTGGAAGAACCAGACGGACCTTCCGGAGGAGATCAACGACGCGTTTGATTTCATCGCCGAGGAAGCCAGCGACATCGCGCGGATCGCCGACGGCAGCACCGGCGAGCCGGCGACCCTCGCCCGGATCGCGGCGGCCCGCCACGCCAAGCTCATCGAGCTCGCGGGTCTCATGGACGTGACCGAGGTGCAGCGCGTCCCGGCGGTCCGATTCTGGCATCCGTCGGATCCTGCGCTCGTGTTCTACGGGCCGGACCTCCAGGCGTCGCCACGGCACGGCGAAGACGGGCGTCATCACCCGGGCAATCTCCTCGTGTGCCGATGCTCGACCGACGTCGTCTCGTCGGTCACCATTGATGGATCGTCCGTGCCGGCGAGCGCCGTGATGGGACTTGTCGCGAACGACAACGTGCTGTATGCGGCGGATCTCGACGCGCTCGTGCGAGAAGCGTCGTTTGTCGACGTGAGTCAGGCCGACTCCGTGGCGGCGCTCATTCCCGGCGTCGCGGATCGCCACTCCCTCGCCGAGCGCATCGAAGCGGCCGAGACCGCGTTCGTGGCCGGTACGACGCTGCCCGCCGGCATCACGTTCGCCGGCACCGCGCCGTCCGCGGTCGGCGTGCAGAGGTGGGCCTCGCCGTGGATTCCGTTGATTCTGCAGTGGGAGGTCGAATACGTCCCGCGTCTCAGAGTGGCGATCAACGACCCGGACGATCCCTCCACGGATGTGTCGTATCCGCCCGACTTCCTCACGTCGACGTATACGCTCGATCCCGACGACATCGAGCTGACGCCCCGCGCGGCCATGCCGCGAGTCTGGGACGACCCGCGCCTGTATCAGGGCATGATCGTGCTCACCCCGCATCCGGAGATCGATCTCAAGGGACAGGTCGATGCGTACCTGCTCAACAACCCGACGGATCCGCACGCCGACGAGCTGAAGGCCATTGGCGCGGCGCTGAAGATGCCCCTCATGTCGCAGGCGATGGGCGGGCTACACCAGGCGCTCGTTCAGCGTCTGCAGACGCTGCAGCTTCCCGTGCTGGATCCGTTTTCGATTCTCGACACGCCGCTCCATCAGGCATTCACCAACACCCTCGTGCATCATGCCGTCGCCGATCAAAACAGGGTCGGCGCCTCGCCCGGTGATTCGTACGACCCGATCCGCGGCGGCCTGATGCGCATCGCGAAGATCCGGATCATCGATGCGTTCGGGCAGATTCGCGAGCTGGTGTCCCCTCCGGCGATCCCCGCGCAATCGCTGCGCCCCGCGGACTACACGAAGCCCGACGGCGTCGTCGAGTGGCCGCCCCGGCTGGCGCAGCCCGCACGCCTGCAGTTTCGCTGGCGCACGGCGGCGGACGATGCCGTCGAGATGAACGACGATCCGGCCATGTCGCCGATCTTCGGGTGGGTGCTCTTCAACCACCTGGACAAGGCGCTTGCGCTGTATGACGCGGACGGCAATCCGCGTCTCTCGTTCAACCTCAAGGGGCCGTTGTGGCAAGGCGCACCGGGGGATGACCGCACCTACGGGAAGACCGACATCGCCGACGCGTTCATGCCCGGCGACAACGCGCATCTGGTGGCGTTTGCGCGCGGGCTGGCCGAGAACCCGAACGCCTGGAACTTCCTGAACGATTTCCTGAAGGGCATCGACGCCGCGATGGCGGCGATCGAGCCGCACGCGTTCAGCCAGGATCCGGCGCTGGCCGTGCTCTTCGGGCGGCCGCTGGCGCTCGCCCGCGCGTCGCTGGGACTCGAGCTGCGAGGCCTGCCGGCCTATGACCAGAGCTTCACGGCGTTCATCCGCACGCTGCACGACGATCGAGGCGCCCGCAGCACCGCCGGATTCGAGCGCGTCAGAATCCCCGTGCGGCTCGGAGATCTCAGTCAGGTGAACGACGGCCTCGTGGGCTATTTCATCGACGATGGATCGGCGGGCGTCTATCGCGCGTTCTACGCCCCGGCAAGTGAGCGGGGCGACAACGGCGTGGGGCCTCCACGGTTCGATCAACTGACTGTCACGGCGGATGCCACGGCGCCCGACCTGTTTCTGACGCTCCTGCTGGACCCGCGCGCGCCGGTGAACGCGACGACCGGACTGCTTCCCGTGGAACAGATCCAGATCCCGCCGTCCATCTACAGCGGCGCGCTCGCGCGCATCGCCGTGACGTTCCTGACCACGCCCGTGCTGACCGCGGCCGATCAGGTGACGCTGCCGCTGCCGAAGGAGAAGGGATACACGTGGTCGTGGGTGACCGACAACGCGGCGACAGGATGGAATGTCGCGACCGATATCCGCGGCGTGAATACGCAGGCCGCCTTCGCCAGTCCACGTCTGCGCAGCTGCGAGGGGTGGCTGCGCCTGTCCTCGGAGTGACCATCATGCAGAACGCTCAGCAACCGGCGGATTACGCCGTGCGTCAGCTCGAGATCAGCCTCGGGACGCTCGACGGGAAGCACGCCCTCTACATCGATCAGCCGAACGAACTGACGCTGGTGGTGTTGAATCGCACCGCCGACGTCATCACGCTCAAAGGGGGCGCGCCGCAGCCGGAGGCGCAGTTGCCGGCGGACGGGCCCACGTCGTTCTATGTTTCGTTTGGCGGCCTGCTGACATCCCTGGAACTCTCGAGCATTGGCGGAGCGAACGCGAAGTGGAACCCGCCGACGGCGTTCCTGGGCGCGTTCCAGAATGTCGCGCTGGTGCCGAAGACGGACGTGCCGCTTCCGGCGGCCGGCAGGATGGCCGTCGCGATGACCAATGTCACCGTGCCATCCGCGGCGACGGTCGCGCAGGTCACCGTCGAGTACGTCAACGTCCCCGGCGTTGCCCCGGACGCGCCCATCTTCGCGCTGTCGATTCAGAAGGCGCCGGTGACGGGCGCGAAGGACGTCCAGTTTGGCCCGTCGATCGAGGGTCTTGTGCTGA
>Ga0156017_1093_pt1 | contig 120475 bp, 94 predicted proteins | sample RifCSPlowO2_02_FD_107671 | JGI IMG/M metagenome (GOLD analysis project Ga0156017, IMG submission 107671) | Acidobacteria bacterium RIFCSPLOWO2_02_FULL_67_36
GCCGCAAGCGCTACGAGAGCGCGCTCGAGATGATCGAGGCGCTTCGCACGCCGCCGGCGCCGCTCAAGGCGGGCGTCCTGCGCAGCCTCAAGGGCGTGCACCTCGCGTTCACCGGGTTCCTCAGCAAGCCTCGGATCGAGGCGGCGCGCGCCGCCCGCCGCGCCGGTGCCATCGTCCACGGCGCGCCGTCCGCGAGGACGACTGTCGTCGTCCGCGGTCGTCCGAACGCGCAGCAGGCCGCCGGGAAGGACGGCGGCCTGAAGCTGATGGAGATGAAGCGCCTCCGGGAGAAGGGCCACCGGATCCTGCTGCTCAACGAGACGCAGTTCTGGCACCTGGCCTCGAAGCGGTGAGCTCAGCCGATCGATTTCATCCGAAAGAAGCGATGACAAAGAGGTAGGAGAAACCCCGTCTATGATATCGCGACGAAGCTTGTCAGAGGCTCATCACCGGGTGCCCACCCCAGCTCACGAAGGGCTACAGTGAGGCCGCTCAGCGAACGAGCTTCGTCTGCCGTGAATGCTTTGTCTTGGCACATGTCCGCGAGCACTCCTGAGAACGCTCGCGCATGCAGCCAACGCAGTTCGTCAGGATGAAGGCCGAGTGCACTCTGTTTGGCCTTGAGGTAGAACACCTCGTGTGGCGTAAAGTCCAGATCGGCGATCGCCGCCGTCAGTGCGTCCCAGTAAGCCGAAATCACGACTTGGCGGCCTGACGCGTCGCGGGATGTCTTCGTACCGGCAGGACCAACAGCAACAGTACGCGGTTTCATCACTGGCGCCCGTCCGGCCGGGACCGAGGGCGCACCGTCGAAGAGAGGGTCGTTGAAGCTACTCATAAACTTGTAGCTCTTTAACTGGGCCAAGTCAGCGAACGTCCGTATTTGTTCGCGTTCGCAGACATGGAGGTACTGTTTCCACAGCTCCGCTGCCGCCAATGCGTCACCCGCAGCATGGTGACAAGCAGAATGAGTGACGCCGGACTCGTTGCATGCATCCGACAGCCCGCACTTCCGTCCCAATCCGAGCATCGGTCGCAGGTACATTAGACAGAGATACGGCGGGAAACGACTGACACCAGCGCGGCGCAGTTCCTCACGCATGAATCTGGAGTCGAAGTACACGTTATACGACGCAAACACTGAGCCACCCAGTGCGGCGAGGACCACCCCGGCGATATCGGTGAATGTCGGAGCGTCCGCGACGTCGGCGTCTGTGATGCCGTGGATTTCTGTCGCTGCAACGCGCCGCTGGGGATTGACCAAAGTGTCGAGAATCAGCTTCGGCTGCTCGCCTGGCTCGGTACGGACAATGGCGATTTCGACAACACGGTCTCCCCCAGGATAAAGGCCGGTGGTCTCAGTATCAACGACGGCCAAGGGTGTCTCCGCGATCAGCCGCGCCGAAATACCACACGTGCTCACAGCGCTCCTCCGGCTCCTGGCGTGACTCGTAAAATCAGCCCGCCGCTTGCCTCGCCGAGCACGCCACTTGACAACAACGCCTCGACGACGTTTCCAATGGCTTGCTCCAGAATCGATCCCGTACGGCCATAGCCCATCACCGCTCGGGTTTCCGCAATTAACGACTGTTTCGTGAGTGCCTGCCCCCCTGCCAGTACAAGCTTCACCGCCTCCGCAAACTCCTCTGGAGCGATTCGTTCCCCGGGAATACGGCTATCAGTTCGGCAGCGGGCCTGGCAGCGGCCGTCCGGACGCCAGTAAAACGGGCCGCGTCGGTGTACGCGATGCTGGGATTCGGCGATGCGGGCGCCCTGACGGATTCTGGTCTGAATACGCGAGCCTGCCTTGGTGCCCCACAGGCCACTGACCCGCGCGATAAGATCGGTTTCATGAACGGGCGCCTCTATGTCGACGATCCTGGTCATCACGTCGGCAAGTGTTTCAAGCGCAGTGTCCAGCAGTCCGACGGGAGAGGGCGTGCGTGCAGCTACGAACATTTCGTACGCAGGCACCATCGGGCGGGCATATTGCGTTCGCGGCACGGCAGCCGTTGGAACTGGATCAACAGATCGCCCCGTGGCATGTTCTTCTTGCGATGATGAGCTCGCGTGCGCGTGCTGTTCTTCTTGACTTCGCACGCATTCGCGTGACTCCTGTATCAACTGGAGCAGTCGATCAATCTGTCCCTGTCGATCCTTGAACCAGTCGGTGCTCCACACTCGGTGGATGATCCAGCCGCGGTCCTCCAGCACCTGCTGACGCAACCGATCGCGATCGCGAACCGTTTCCATCGAGTGGTATGCGACACCGTCGCACTCGATGCCGCACACGAAACGACCTGGCACATCGTCGTCCAGGATTCCTACGTCCACTCGATACCCACAGACGCCGACCTGCGGCTGAATACGCACGCCCCGGCGCGCCAGCTCGAGGCAGACATCACGTTCAAATGGAGACTCCGTGTCGGCTGCAATCGACACGACAGCACCGCTAATCCTCCGGTGTTCAGCATAGGAAAGAAAGTCTCGGAGCAGCCTCGGCCCCTCCGAAACAGCGCCGGCGGGATTGATGTCATGGTCATGGATGGAAGAGAACACCTTCATCTGGCGGCGGGCTCGCGTGACCAGCACGTTGAGCCGGCGCCAGCCGTTGTCACGGTTCAGAGGCCCGAAGTTGTAGCGAACCCGCCCATCCGGAGACCTGCCGTATGTGATGCTGAGAAAGATTGCGTCTCGCTCGTCTCCTTGGATGTTCTCAAGGTTCTTCACGAAGAACGGCTCGTTGGTTGAGCGGTCGAAGAACGGCTCTATGGAAGGATCAGCCCGGCGGCGAACCTCGAGTTCGTCCACGATCGCAAGTTGCTGACGGAGATTCAACGTTCCAACACCCAGTGAGAGTGTGTTGAGGCCCGCGGCCCTACGCTGCAGTTGAGCGACAGCAAAGCTCACTACTTCGTCGGCGATTCTCCTCGCCTCGATCAGGTTCACGCCCTTGCCTTCGTAAACTCCCCCCTCGACGAATCGGAACTCGAGACCTGCCGTGTCGCTGTCCGTGACCGCACTTGGAAACGTGTGAAGATCAGCGTCGTAGAAACTGATGTTGGAGAAGTTAATCAGTGACTCGTGGGCGCTTCGATAGTGCCATTTCAAGCGGCTCATTGGGACCGCAGCTCCCATGAACTCCTCAAGGACGCTTTCGGTATCATCGAAAAGTGGCGTGCCATCGTCGCCGAGCACCGCGTCGACACTGCCGCCCGAGACCATGAAGAAGTTCGTGGGCGGAAGCTGCTTCGGATCTCCAACGACGACCAGCTGGCGCCCTCGAACGACTGCACCCACGGCGTCCTCTGTGGGCAATTGCGAGGCCTCGTCGAATATCACGACGTCGAATGAAGGAGCGCTCCCGTCGCTGTACTGCGCCACTGTCAGCGGACTCATCATGAAACACGGCTTGATCGCGCGGATTGCGCCGTCGCAATCTCGCAGCGTCCTCCGAAGCGGGCGCAGCTTTCGTTGTTTGACCAATTCGCGCCGGAGCAGGGGCAGCGAGGCAGCCCCTTCGGGCTGGCGCAGCTTGTGCTGCACGCGGTCGCGCAGCATACCTGCGAGGGCGGCACGGTTCTGTTGCAGCACAAGCTGATCGAGATGCCGGAAGTCCTTCACCATTGCTTCGTGCGAGAGCGTATCGAATTGGTGTAGTGGCTCCCGCGCCTGAACCACGGCCGACATCCATTTCATGTGGAAAGCGCGGAGGAAGGCGCTCGGCAGAACGTCGAAGGGAACGGCCCCGCTCATCCCCGGATCAACGACGTCGTGTGCGATAGTCGCGACCGCGCGCTGTCGGCTGGATTCGAAGGCGGCCCAGGCGGGTGCCTTGGCAAGGTTGGTCGCAATCGCCTTCGCCCGCGCACCAATTTCGCAGATGGGGCTTGCCTGCAGGTACCCGTCGGGCCATCCGACGGTATTCTGCAGTTCGCCCAGTTGCATTCGAAGGCGCTGGGCTCCGGCAGCGAGCGTCCGCAGGGCACCGACGTCGGGCTTCCTGTGCTCAGCGAGACGGGCCGCGTCCGCAGCCAGGCCTCGGCCAATCGCAAGAGCACGATAGCGCACGACGTACGCGACATATTCGTCCAGACGGCTCCAGTCAGAGTCGGCGGCCTTCCAGAGGGCGCCGAATAGCGCTCGACCGGTCTTCTCAGCCGCTGCGAGCTCGTGGACGACGGCTGAGACTTCGTCGACCTGCTTCAGAACCCTCGCTTGTTCGAGCAGCGAGGGCACGTACCCCGGTCGCCTCCATCCCACCCATCTGCGGTTGATCGCGCGATATCGGGCGTCCAGGATCGCAAAGAACGAGAGCACGCCACTGCTCTTCCGCTCGATGTACGCGATATCCTCCGAGTGCTGCAGATCGAAGACGTCGTCCTTGAGATTCGCGCGGAGCCGTTCTCGAAGTTGCCGCAGCTTGCGCCCCGTCGCCAAAAGTGTGGTCGCTTCCCTTGGCGGCGAGTTCCACGCGTCACTCTGGAGGATGCCGGCCGCAACCCCGGGCGAAGCACCGAGCACATCGGCGACTTCAGCCATCCCTTCCGCTTCATCCAGTGTCGACCCAGCTGGTACTCCAAATGCGGCGGATGCACTGGCGACCTGCGTCAGTAGAATTCCAACAGAATCATCGATATCAACCGCCAGAGCCTTCGCGGTGTCGAGATCATCCTCGGTGTATAGCGTTTTGCGAGCGTCACGCCAGGGATGTAACCGGGGATCTCCCACTGCGCGCGCGTGCACTTCCATGTCTTCAAGAGCACGGCGACCGGCGGCCAGGTCTTCAGCCGTCACCTTCGAAATGTCGGCATCGAGCTTTATCTTGGGTGCCTGCAAGACCGTCCCGAGCTCCCCCACCACGCCGTACGGAGACTTGCCCAAAGCACCGAAGGGCTCGTGCACTGCGCGGACGTAGTCCGAGAGTGCCCCGCGCACGACGGGCAGCCGGTGTCCCGTACCTGTCGTGCCTGCAATCGGCTGAAGAGAGGCATCTAGTGCCGCCGAGAGTCCCTTCATTACGGCGCGTTTGTTCGCCTTCGACGAGTGCAGCTCGAGACAGAATTCACCGATCCCAGCCTGCACCAAACGTCGGTGCACGACTTCGAGTGCGGCCATCTTCTCAGCAACGAACAGCACGGACTTCCCGGCGGCCAGCGCCTGCGCTACGAGGTTGGTAATCGTCTGCGATTTGCCGGTTCCTGGAGGACCTTCGATGACGATGTCGTGTCCCTTAGAGACGGCCGCAGCGGCACGCATCTGGCTCGAATCGGCGTCTACGACTTGATAGGTACTTTCGGGCGTGAAATCCGAATCCAGTTGCAGCTGGCGAATATCGTCCGGGAGGCCATGTACTGAGCTGCCTGCTCGGGCGAGCAGTTGTCGAATCAGCCGATGTCGTCCGATCGCGTCACCGTTGGCCTCCAGATCCTTGAACATGACGAGCTTCTGAAACGAGAACAGTCCCAGGTAAACATCGCCCTGAACAGCCCATCCGATTTGATTGGCAACGGCCTGGGCCGCTCCCTTCAGGAATGTCTGCAGGTCGTAGGTATCGCTGATCGTCTCTGAGTCGGGCAGCTCTGGGAGGACGATCCCGAAATTGGAACACAACCACTCTATGAGGGCGGGGTTCACCAGCGCGTCTTCATCAGCTGCGGCGACCGTGTAGCCGGATCGCGCTGACTTTCTCGTCAACTGCACTGGGAGAAAGACCAACGGGGCGCGGAACCACGTGTCCGAATCGCGCGATTCCTTGTGCTGAAGCATGCCGAGCGTCATAAAAAGCGTGTTGACGCCCTGCTCCTCAATCGCCGTACGCGCCTGTTCGTCGATTCGGCGCAATGAATGATCCAGCGCCTCAGGAGTGAGCTTCGTCTGCAGCCACTGATCGCGGTGGCGATCATCCACGGTCGATGGATCGTATGGAACGAAGTCCAGGCTCTCCTCGCTCTCGGACACGAAGTCGCTTGGCTCTGCGTCCATTTCGATGTCGATGCTCACGCGCTCCGAGTTCCCGGCTATCTTCAGACTCTCGCTCTTGTCCTCTCCTGCCTTGAACCGCATCATCGCATCGTCGAGGTATAGGTGGCGAAACACTTCAGCGGGCTGCTCATCGACGATCGCAACCGTTGAGACTCTTGTTGGCTTGAAATTCAGCGCACGGTTGCGCCGGGAGAGGTCGAGGAGCTTGCGTTTCCAATTCGAAACGCTCGCCGAGAGACGATTCGAAAAATCTGCCGGTAGATCCGGATCCACACCAGGCATGTGCGAAGCTCCCTGTTTTCTTGAGGTGGGCAGATGATACACCCTCGAAGTGTCTCTACTCGGGACGGTTTCGTTGTGCGGCTCCGGCACAACCTCCCCGGCGTGTGCTGCCACGCGCAAGCACCGCTCGGTCCGGAGACCAGCAGAAACAGATGTGGGCGCCCTCGGTCATGAGTCATGCGGGCCGGGAGCAACCGGAGACTCCTGACTGCGAATCCTTCGACGCTGGAATATCGCTTCGAGCGGACCTTTACTCCCACGGGCTTCGCTTCACACGAGCAGAGGGCGGCAATCACGGTTGATAAGAGTGGATTCACCGAATTTGGATCCGCATGTGGACCGGCGTATGATCCGACGCGTCCGGAATCAGTGTTTACGCGCCGACAGTTCTGAACGTATGCCAGTGCGGAGGCTTTCCCGTGTGCGCCAGCAACTATGTTCCGTTACCACCGATTGGATTCAGGCTCCTACACGAACTTGAGGGGCTCATCGTAGGCGTCCAAGCCGACGGCGTAATTACGCCAGCGGAGGTGTCACGTCTTGGGCGCTGGCTAGCGGAGAACGAGTTGTACGCATCGATCCATCCGTTCTCAGAACTTAAGACACACTTGGAACAGGTGCTCGCGGATCGGGCGATCACCACGGACGAATGCGAGGACCTCCTGTTCGCGATTCGGAAGCTGACCAGATCAAATCCATACTTCGACGCGCTGAGAACTGGCCTCCAAGTACTCATGGGTCTGCTCGCCGGCGTCTCCGCCGATAAGCAGCTCGGTGATGCCGAACTGCGCGCCATCAGCGACTGGGCTGAGGAATCGAATCATCTGCAGGGATTGTGGCCCTTCGACGAATGCTGTACGGTGGCGATCGCGATCCGAGCTGCCGGGCGTGCTGACGAGCGTAAGCAGTATCTCTTCGATCTGGCCCGGCAGTTCCCCGTCGCCGGCGACTTGGATGAAGAGACAGGCGAGTTGCCGCCGCTGCTAGTGAACGGCGTCTGCGCGATCGATCCGCAGATTATCTTTCAGGATTCACGATTCGTTTTCACAGGTGAGTCGCGGCGCGCGACTCGGTCGGCCCTGGAGACCCTTGTCGCCGAGCGTGGAGGAGAGCCTTGGCCCCGAGTAACAGCAGATGCGCACTACTTGGTGGTGTGCGATGGCGGCAATCCGTTATGGGCATTCTCCTGCTATGGGCGAAAGGTCGAGCAGGCGTACAAGCTGAGAAAGAAGGGTCATCGCATCATGATCGTCCACGAAGCTGATTTCTGGGACGCAGTCGCCGACACGGGCGCAACGGTATGACGGCACAGCACTTCCGACAACACCCAAAACGGTCCCGAGTACGCGGCGGGCCCACGAACCGCCGCGTGCAGGTGTTGCACTCGCGCTGGAAGTCATCGGTGTGAAGAAATTCCGGCCTGTTCCAGCGTCCGAATCAGACCGCATGGTACGGCGCCACGTGCTACGGGAGATATCCGGTGACAGCAAAGCGCTCGTCGCCGCGTGTCTGAATCACGACCGTATCGCCCTGCGGACCGCCGAGCGCGGCGGGACGCCCGTTGACCGTCGCTCGCTGCAGTCGCGCACCGTTCCCCGAGCGCAGCTTCACCTGAATCTCCGCCGGCGCTCCCGCCCGCGCCAGCTTGACGGTCGCCTCCATCGACTTCTCCGGCGGTTTCGACACGAGGTTGAAGTCCACCCGGCCGAAGCGCGTGGGCGCCTGTGAGACGGCAACCGGATGACCGGACATGACCCACGAGGCCGGCAGGCCTTTTCCGAAATACAGACGATCCTCGTCGGAATCCTCGAGGACCAGCATCCACCGCACGAGGAGCGGGATGGTCTGCTGCGCGGGAATGCAGAAGAGCGAAGTTCCCCCGCGAATGCCGCTCACTTCACCGGCCGTCCAGCTCCCGCGCGTGTGGTCGTGGTACCGGTGCGAATACAGGAACAGCAGGAACTCCTCGATCCGATCGAGCCGGAGCAGCATCTGCGCGTAGCCGTACGAGATGAACCCGAGAATCGATCTCGCTCCCGGTCGTGCGGGGCCGATGTTGGCCACCACGCCGAGCGTCGTCCCACCGTAATTCCGCAGCGTGTCGATCGCGAGGTTCGCCAGGTCCGCCGGCAGCACGTCGGCGTGCAGCAGCTCGGCGTACAGCCGGTGCGGCCATTGCTGTGGGCTCGGGCGCTCCGCGGCCATGGCTTCGCGGAACGGAAGCGTCGTCCCCGGCATCGGCGGGACGTAGGCGGGTTTCAGGTCGTGGCGGATGTTGGCCCGCATGCTCGCGACGACCGCTTCGCGGAGCTCGGTGCTCCGGCGCGTCCACGCCTGCACCTGCGCGGCGCCGGCGCCGAGCGCCTGCCACGCGTCCGCGATGTCTTTGAGTCCCCGCGCCGCAAACGCGCTGTTGGCGTAGTAGGGCTGCCACCATGTCTCGGGACGCGCATTGAGACACGCGTCCGACTCGTTCCACCCGCGGATCAAGCCGCGCGTGGGATCGGCGGCTGGAAGCGCCAGGGCGATGTCCTGCAGATCCGCCAACACCCGTGCCGTCGCCTCGATCCTGGGGCGGTGCTTCAGCATCAGCGCCCGGTCGCCCGTGTAGTTGAAGTAGCGCGCGAGGAGCGACAGCGTCAGCCCGAACTGCGCGGTCTCGGGCCCACGCATGTTGGGCATCCCGTTCGCATCGACGAAGTCGCTGAAATAGTTGTCGAAGTACGCCCGCGCCGTCTCGAAACGGCCCCATTCGAGGTTGGTGTACAGGCCGCTCGTGAACACATCCTGGAAGCCGTCGTATTCCGACCCGAAGTAGTCGCGATCCACGCCGCCGTACTTCGGGTACACGCCGCCGGGCCGGATCATCATCTCCTTGGCGAAGCAATGCTTCGACAGGTCCACCCACGATCGTTCCGGCAGAGAGGGCTCCGCGAATTCCTGAAGCTGCCGATCCCAGTACTCCGCGAACTCGAGCAGCGCCCGGTAGAACGAGGTGGCTGCCGGCGCTTTTCGTGCCGGCGGGTATTCCGGATACGTGGATCCGTAGACGACCTTCGTCGCGGCTGTACCTTCGAGCCGCATCGAGCGATGCCACGTGCGGACGATGAATTTGTCCTTCGCGAGGACGTCTCCGAACACGATGTTCTCGATGTACGCGCCAGGGGAAATCTCGATGAGCGTCCGCGTCGCCGGCATCCAGCCGCCCACGAGACCTTCGTACCGCTTCCGCTGCGGCGCCGGCGTGGCGCCCGGCGCGGGTGGACCCGCCGGTCCGCGCAGCTCGGCGAAGTACTGAGCGGGCAGCCACGTTCGAGTGGAACCGGCCGGATACACCGGCGTGACGTCGTACGCTTCCTTGGTTCCCACGAACGTCGTCCAGCGTCCGCGTCCCTCCCCGGGTTGAGCGACGGATCCCTGCGGCGGCGCCGCGGAGCGAACCTGGCGTTCATCCGGATCGCCGCCGGACGCGAGGAGCTTCTCGGCGAGAAGGTCTCTGCCGGAGAGCCCGATTTCATCGATGCTCAGGCCAAGGAACGGAGGTCCCTCCTCCGCAAAACACGGCTCGGCGTTCTTCGTGAGCACGCGTGCGCCGTTCGCCGACACGAACGTGATCGCGCCGTCTCGCGTCCGCAGATCCTCGTACACCTTCCAGGCGATTCCGCGGCGAGAGAACTCGCAGACGAGCGCGTGTCCTTCGACGTCCGGTGGCGCCTGCGGCGATCGCGGAGCAATGGGCTTGGTCTGGGAAGCGGATTGCAGCGGCAGCGCCGCGCTGGTTCCGGCCGCGGCGAGTGTCTGGAGGAAATCTCTTCTATCCATTCCGGGATTCTAGACCAAGGCGAAGGGTGTGCTTGAAGACGGCGACCCTAACGGCGAGGTGCATGGAGCGACGTGGGAAGAGGACTTGGCCTGGCAAGGATCAGATTCCCGAAGCCGCTGTGGCCAAACCCGGGTGACGTTGCTCGAATGCACATTTGACGTCAGTTATGCCGTGTGACGTCACACTCAGATTATGATATCATCTCGGCATGACAGCCAAACAAGCTGAAACGCCGAGGCGCCGCAGCCGACGTCCGGCGGCGCGCCCACAGCGCAGGGCCACCACCTACCGCCTCCATCCTCATCTTCAGCAGGGTCTGGCGCTGCTCGGCAAGGTGCGAAAGGTGTCCGCCAACCAGATGGTGAACGAGGCCGTGGGTGAGTACCTGGACGCTCGCACGGCCGCCGTGACGGCCGATCTCGAAGAGACGCTGCGTCGCGTCAGGGCTTACCGTGAAACGGATCCGAACTTCGAGTCGGCTATCGCAAAGTTCGCCGAGTCGGAAGCGCGCCACGGCGCCAACGATCCGGTGGAAGGCACGGAGGATCACGAAGCCCGTCCAGCCCAGCGCATGGTGCGGCAGCCGATTCGTGGCTGACTGGGACGCCGACAGTCCACGTCTCACCGAGAACCTCGTCGGGGTTCTGCGCCGCGCGCGCATCGCCGCTATTCGGCGTGACGCTCCCTCCCTGGAAGACGCGCGCCTCTGGCACCGCGACATGATGGCTGGACTTCGCGTTCCTCACCCTTCGCACGTCGGATGCTTTCGTGGCGACGGCGATCATTCGGCGGATGCTCGCCAGTCCGTTCACGTCTTAGATGATCGCCTGCGCGAACGCGTCGGCAAAGCTGATCGTCGAGGTTGGATCGTCCCGATCGTGAGCAGCCTCCGACGCGCTCACCTGCTGGAAATCAGCGTCAATTCAGCTCGCGGCGCAGCGTCTGGCGCCTCGTTACCCCATTGGATCCAGCCACTTCTGGGCTGCCTCGCAAACATCTCGAGATAGGGTCCCGCTGAGCAGCGCTCGATCAGTTCGTACTGCTGCTCGGGTTTCCGCGAGTGCTCCCGCTTTCGTTCCAGAACGATGTTCGTCTGGGTGCGCCCTGGTTTGAGAGTTCGGTTGTTCTTGCCACGCACGCCAAACAGCAACAACTCGGTCACGTTGCGGAAATAGAAGCCGACACCCCGTCCGTCCGGACCACCGTCGCGGCGGATCTTGAACCACACGATGTTGGTCTTGTAGGTGAACCCCCAGCGCTTCATGACTTCGAGGCCTTCGAGAATCAGCGCGTTCGGCACCCACAGGTAGAGATGCGCGCGGTCCTTCACGATCTGCGCGACGGGCAGCTCCATGATTTCCGCGAGATCCATCGTGCCGTACCTGCTCAACCGGTGGTGCTCAGGCGCCATCTTGCCGGTGCGATTTTGAAATCTCCACGGCGGATCGGCCAGTACGGTACGAAAGCGATCGGTTCCGAGGCTTAAGAGATCCTCCGCCGCGCTGCCGGGCAGAGTCTCGATCAGCTTCTTGCGTTCAGTCTTCGACATACAGTTTCTTCGATATCCCCAATACCAGGATCGGACAGCCGCCGCCGCTGCCGCCGTGCAGCCGGGGAAGCAACTTGCTCATGTGCGTCGTGGAATTCCCGTACGAGGTGCCTCGTCCAAGCGTATTGAAGATGACTTGTAGCTCGTCGCACCGCGTTACGATAACGCCGACGCTCAGCGCACGCAATTCGAATAGCAACCTAAAATTATTGAAGTCGCGATCGAAGAATGGGTCCTTGTTGTTCCACTCGACTTCGAGCCCGACACCGTTCTTGAAGCAGTCCACGGCGTGTGTCGGCGCATCGTGCTCCTGGTCGTCCACGCGAATGCGCGTCGCGAACGAACGACACACCCAGCCGCGTTGGATCAAGCCTCCGTCCAGCGCGCCGGCCACGAGTGATTTGGAGCCACCCGGCTGGAGGACGTGGCTGCGATGCAATCTGAACTCTGACAGGACGGTGACGATGTCCGACCATTCGTGAGGGAAGTCCGTGGCCAGGATCGCGATGGCATGTCGCCAGTCGTGAATCTCGTATTGCTCGCGGACGAACGTCAGCGGATCGTCTTCAGGCACGAGTCACATTCGACCGTCACGATAAATCGGGCCGGCTTGCGCCGGCCCTCAAAGGCAGCCCTGACCGCCTCCGCCCCGACTTCGCTCTTCAAGCTTCGTCGACGTCTCGCCGTAGCGCTTCGCGCGTAGGCGGACAAGGCTACGGCGAGTCCGCCGAAGCGCTCCGCGCGAAGGCGGAAGGGCTGCGCAACAGGGGTAAACGTTCAGCGAACCACGAGCAACGAGCCACGAGCCACGGCTACGCGCACCCTGACGTCGTGCCGCAGTTCGCGCACTTGTAGCACGAGCCGCTGCGCACCATGATCGACCCGCACGTCGAGCACGGCGGTGCGTCCTCCTGGTTCTGGATCGCCGCGAACGACGACGTCCCCTTCGACGAGATGATCGCGGTCGGCGACGCGCCCGCGGCGCCGGCGACGTCGAGCGGGAGCTGCTCCGGCGTCGACACGGGCTCCTCGCGGTTGTTGACCCCCGCGCGGAACTGCGCCTCCGGCGACAGGAACTTGGCCGCCATCCACCGGAAGATGTAGTCCACGATCGACTTCGCGAAGCGGACGTCGGGGTTCCTGGTCATCCCCGACGGCTCGAAGCGGACGTGGCTGAACTTGTCCACCAGGTCCTGCAGCGGCACGCCGTACTGGAGCGCGTAGCTGATCGCCTGCGCGAACGCGTCAGCAAACCCGCTGATCGTCGAGCCTTCCTTGGCCATGACGATGAAGAGCTCGCCGGGCATGCCGTCCTCGTAGAGCCCGACGGTGATGTAGCCCTCGTGGCCGCCGATGTCGAACTTGTGCGTGATCGCCGCGCGCTCGTCCGGCAGCTTGCGGCGGTGCTTGAGCTTAACGCCCGCCGCGGCAGGGCCTGAGGCAGGGCTAAAGCCCTGCGCTACACCGTCCGCGGTGGCGGTCTTGTCTTTGGACGTGTTGAGCGGCTGCGTGCGCTTGCTGCCGTCGCGATAGATCGACACCGCCTTGGCGCCCAGACGCCACGAGTCGATGTAGGCCTGCTCGATGTCCTCGACGGTCGCTTCCTTGGGGACGTTGACGGTCTTGCTGATCGCGCCCGAGAGGAACGGCTGCACCGCGCCCATCATGCGGACGTGCCCCATGTAATGGATGGACCGCACGCCGCGCGCCGGCTTGAACGCACAGTCGAACACCGGCAGGTCCGTGTCCTTGATGTGCGGCGCCCCTTCGATGGTCTCGTTCTCGTCGATGTACTCGACGATTTCCTTGCCCTGTTGCGCCGTGTACCCGAGCTTGGTCAGCGCCATGGGTACGGTCTGGTTGACGATTTTCATGAGCCCGCCGCCCACGAGCTTCTTGTACTTGACGAGCGCGATGTCCGGCTCCACGCCCGTCGTGTCGCAGTCCATCATGAACCCGATGGTCCCGGTCGGCGCGAGCACGGTCGCCTGCGCGTTCCTGAACCCGTGCGCCTCGCCCAGCTCGAGCACCCCGTCCCACGTCGTCTTTGCCGCCTCGTACAGATCCGCCGGCAGGTGCGTGCGATCGATGTCCTTGAGCGCCGCGCGATGCTTGCGCATGACGCGGAGGAACGGCTCGCGGTTCTTCTCGTAGCCCGCGAACGGCCCGCCGTGGTCGCGCGCGATCCTGGCCGACTGCGCGAACGCCGCGCCGTGCATGAGCGCCGTGATCGCCGCCGCGTAGTCGCGCCCGGCGTCGCTGTCGTACGGCAGCCCCCTGGACATCAGGAGCGCGCCCACGTTGGCGTAGCCGAGGCCGAGCGGCCGGTACTCGTGGCTGTTCTTCGCAATCGCCGGCGTCGGATAGCTCGAGTTGTCCACGAGGATTTCCTGCGCGGTGATCATCGTGCGGCAGGCCGCCTCGAACGCGATCGGGTCGAGCTCGCCGTCCTCGTTCAGGAACCTCATCAGGTTGATCGACGCGAGGTTGCACGCCGAGTCGTCCAGGAACATGTACTCCGAGCACGGGTTGCTCGCGTTGATCCGCGCCGTGTTCGGGCAGGTGTGCCAGTCGTTGACGGTCGTGTCGAACTGGAGCCCGGGGTCGCCGCAGATCCACGTCGCCTCGGCAATCTGCCGCATGAGATCCCGCGCCTTGTAGGTGTCCATCACCTCGCCGGTCAGGATCGCCCGCGTCTGCCACTCCCCGTCGTCCATCACCGCGCGCATGAACTCGTCGGTCACACGGACGCTGTTGTTCGAGTTCTGGAAGAAGACCGACGAGTACGCCGAGCCGGTGAACGAGCCGTCGTACCCGGCGTCGATGAGCGCCCACGCCTTCTTCTCTTCCCCGACCTTGCAGTTGATGAACTCCTCGACGTCGGGATGGTCCGCGTTGAGGATGACCATCTTCGCCGCGCGCCGCGTCTTGCCGCCCGACTTGATGACGCCGGCAAACGCGTCGTACCCCTTCATGAACGACACCGGGCCCGACGCCGTGCCGCCCCCCGCGAGCAGCTCGCGCGAGGATCGAATCGTGGAGAGATTCGATCCGGTCCCGGATCCGTACTTGAAGAGCATCCCCTCGGTCTTCGCCAGACCGAGGATCGAGTCCATCGTGTCCTGCACCGCGTTGATGAAGCACGCGGAGCACTGCGGGTGCGGCTCGAACCCGACGTTGAACCACACCGGGCTGTTGAACGCCGCCTTCTGATAAACAAGGAGATGCTTCAGGTCGTCGCTGAACGCCTGCAGATCGTCCTCGCTCGCGAAGTACCGCTGCGCGCGCGCCCACGCCGTGATCGTGTCCACCACGCGTCCAATGAGCTGCTTGACGCTGCGCTCGCGCTCGGGCGTCCCGATGGTCCCGCGGAAATACTTGGAGACGACGATGTTGGTGGCCTGCTGGGACCAGAAGCGCGGGACCTCGACGTCGCGCTGCTCGAAGACGACCGCGCCCTTCTCGTTCCCGATGACGGCCGCCCGGACGTCCCACTCGACTTCGTCGAACGGGTCGATCCCTTCCCGCGTAAAGAAGCGTTCGTACTCCAGGCCAGTGACGGAACTGGCCGGAACCGGCGCCGACGAGCGCGCCGTCGACTGCGTGGTCTCCCCACCCGGGATGCCCGGGGAAACGCTTCTCTGCATGACGACCCCTCCGAAACGCGAGTCTTGGCCGTTCCCCCTCGGCCGAGACTGCGGAAAATCACATAAATTGTTTGGAACGCGCGCCAGACCGGCTCTGGCCATAGTCCACCGGAGTACTCAGGCTAATGCCTGACGCCAGAGGGTTTTAGCTCAGCCATTGCCTTACGAGAGCTGGGAAGTTCTCGCTCGGGTCTGATGCGCTGGCCGACAAATATGGACCCAGTGCCCATGGAAGTCAAGGGGAGATACACCAGATATTGTGTCTGGTTTTGAGTCATTGCGCAAGATGTTGACAAAACAGGCCGAATGACGCGGTGTTCTTCTACCTGACCTATTTTCAGCGCCCCGGAAGTTCTTTCGCGAGCTTTTCCGCCTTCTCGGCGAGCCCGTACGCGAACTCGAAATTCTTTGCCCTGACGGCTTGTTCCGCCTGCGTGATGAACCGTTTCGCGTTGTCGTACTGGGTGCGCTGTTCGGTGTTGAGCCGGCGGTAATCGACGTTGCTCAGCGTCTTGTTCGCGCGGTCGATCACTTCCGCCACTCGGCGCGCCGCTTCCGTGCTGTCGGCGCTCGTCGGCGTGCGGAGCGGCGCGACGGCGGGCGGCGGCGGAGTCGCCGGCTGCGCTTCGACGGGCGGCGTTTCCGGCGGCTTGGCGTCGGGCTTGGACGCGTCGCGCGGCGGGCGCGGCCGCGGGTTCGACGGCGTCGCGGGCAGATCGCCGACCGGCTCCGGCGTCGGCGGCACCGGCGGCGCCGGGGCGATCACGCGCGGCGGCGGCGGAGGGATCTCGAGCGGCGGCCGCTCCACCGGACTCTTCGCATGGGTGGTTGCGCAGGCCGTCGCCGACAGTGCCGCGCCGGCGAGGATCGATATGAGTAGGAGTGCGCGTCTCATCATTGCACCTGTTAGCAGGCAGCTGGCAGCTACCCAGGCAGCCCTAAAGGGCTGCGCTACGCTTGCGGAAACACCAACTTGAACCGCGTGCCGTGTCCCGGCGTGGACTGCACCTCCACCTCTCCATCATGCAACTGAACGATGCGGTACACCATCGACAAGCCGATGCCGGAGCCCTTCTCCTTCGTGGTGAAGTACAGATCGAAAATACGCTCGAGATGCTCGGGCGGGATGCCCTCGCCGGTGTCCTCGACTTCCACCTCGACGCGCCGCCGTCCGGCGTCGCGGCAGGCCAGGCGCAGGGTGCCGCCGCTCGGCATCGCCTGGCAGGCGTTGAGCGCCAGGTTGAGCAGCGCCTGCGCCAGCATCCCCGGATCGCCGTTGACCTCCGGCAGAACCTCTGGACACTCGGTCTTCAGCGTAATGCCGCGGCGCTCCGCTTCCGGCGCGACCGTCGTCGAGACGTCGGAGATGAGCGCGGCCAGGTGCACGGGCTGCAGCTTGAGTTCGTCCGGCCGGGCGAACTTCAGGAAGCCGTTCACCACCTCGTCGAGCCGCCGGATCTCCTCGGCGATCACGTTGACGTGCTTCGTGAGATCCGGCGCCGGCGCAGCGGAGCCCGCCATGCCGGAGCCCCCGCTCGAGACCCCCACCGCGGCGGGTTGCCGCGCTATCTTCTGCTTGAGCAGCTCCAGGTGGATCGTCATCGCGTTGAGCGGATTCCTGACCTCGTGGGCGACCCCGGCCATGAGGCGTCCGAGCGCCGCCAGCTTGCGCGAGTAGTTGACGGTCGAATGCACCTGGCTGAGGTACGCGATGTTGCGCGCGACGAGCATCGCGCCGATGAAGCGGCCGCTGCCGTCGGCAATCGCGTGGCTGATCACGAGGCGGTCCGTCCCCTCGACGGTCTCCGGACCGGGCGTGGCCCCCTCCGGCGCTGGTCCCGCGCTGGCGTGATGCCCTTCGGTCAACGTGATGGAGATCGGCCCGTTCGACTTGCGCCCCGCCAGCGTGCGCTCGACGATCTGACGCAGCGGATTGTCGGGCGCCAGATCCGCGATCGACCCCGGCAGCAGCGCCTTCATGGCGGTGTTGCTGAAAATCAGCTCGCCCGAGGGGGCGAACAGCGCGACCGCGTCCTCCAGGTTCTCCATGACCGACTCGAAGTCGGTCGGCGCGCCGGGGACCATTGCGACGCCGGTCCCGGCACCGCGGCCGAGCGCCGAGAGCTGCGCGCTCACGGCGTCGAACGAGCTCCCGAGGTCGCGGAACTCCTGCTCCGGCAGATCGAGCCGCACGTCCAGCTCGCCGCGGCCGAGCCGCGTGAGGCCGCTCTGGATGACGTGGATCGGCCGCAGCATCCACTGCGACAGCAGCATCGAGACGACCGACGCGATCAGCAGCGCGGCGAGGATCGTGCCCCCGGCGCGCCGCAGCGCGTCGCGCAACTGATCGCGCACGAGGAGCGTCGAGACGCCGATGCGGACCGCGCCGAACGGCCGGTCGCCCGTGAGCATCGGCTTGCGCACCTCGAACGTGCGATCCGAGTACACGGCGCGCAGCTGCTCGATCGCGCCCGCGTCCACCAGCGGCAGCAGGTCCTCCTGCCCGGCCATCTGGCTGCCCTCCAGGCTTGGAAAGCTGTGGACGACGGCGACGCCGTCCGAGTTGACGATCGCCGCGTAGGTGACGTTGGCGGAAAAGCCGATGCTCGACGCCAGGATCGACTGGATGCCGCCATCCTCGTGCAGGGCGGTGTACGGATCGGTACGCGCTTCCTCGACGACGACACGCGCCCGCTGGAAGATCGCCTGCGCCAGCATCTCGCCTCGCGATGCCGTCTCCTGAAGGCTCAGCCGCGCGAGCGTCGCGAGGTGGTAGGCCGACAGCACCGCCACAACCGCGACAACGAGCGTCGTCACGCCGGCTACCTGTTTGGCCTTGATGGACATCAGTCTGGAGAAGCTTCCAGTTTCCAGCTTCCAGCTTCCAGTTTCCAGCTTCCAGTTTCCAGCTTCCAGCTTCCAGTTTCCAGCTTCCAGCTTCCAGCTTGCGTTGCGTGCCGGCGTCACAGCTGGGAGCTGGGGGCTTTGGAGTTTGAAGTTTGGAGTTAGCTCCTGACTCCTTCGTCTTTCATCCTGTTCAGTTTGTTGTGCAGCGTCTTGAGGCTGATGCCGAGGATCTCGGCGGCGCGCGTCTTGTTGTTCCGCGTGTGCTCCAGCGTCAGCAGGATCAGCCGCCGCTCCGCCTCGTCCACCGTCGTCCCCGGCGAGATGGTGAGGGTCGGCAGCGACTCCTCGCTGCGCTCGACCAGCGTGGGGGGCAGGTGCTTGGGCTCGATGAACTCGCTGTCGGCCAGGATGGTGGCGCGCTCGATGATGTTGCGCAGCTCGCGGATGTTGCCGGGCCACGCATAGTTCTCGAGCAGGTGCATCGCTTCCTGGTCCACGCCGCGGATCGATTTGTTGTTCGTCTTGTTGAATTCGTTGAGGAAGCTCTGGATCAGCAGCGGGATGTCCTCGCGGCGCTCGCGCAGCGGCACCACTTCGACGGCAAAGACGTTGAGCCGGTAGTACAGATCCTCGCGGAGCTTGCCGTTCTTCACCGCCTCGCCCGGGTTCATGTTCGTGGCGGCGATGACCCGCACGTCCACCGACTGCTCCTGCCGGCCGCCGAGGCGCCGGAACGTCCGCTCCTGCAGGACGCGCAGCAGCTTGACCTGCGTCGCCGGCACCATCTCCGCGATCTCGTCGAGGAAGAGCGTGCCGCGGTGCGCCAGCTCGAACACGCCGATGCGGCGGTCCTGCGCGCCGGTGAACGCCCCTTTCTCGTGGCCGAAGATCTCGCTCTCGAGGAGCGTCTCGGGAATCGCCGCGCAGTTGATGGCGACGAACGGGAACGTCGCGCGCGGGCTCAGCTCGTGGATGGTCTGCGCGACCAGCTCCTTGCCGGTCCCGGAGTCCCCCCAGATCAGCACCGACGCGGCGGTCGGCGCCGCCTGCTCGATGACGCGATACACGCCGCGGATGCCGGGACTGTTGCCGATGATGCGCCCGAAGCTGCCCTGCTCACGAAGCTGGCGGCGAAGATGGCGCACCTCGCGCAGCGTTTCCTGGCGCTCGACCGCCTTCTGCAGGAGGATGCGCAGCCGCTGCGGATCGACGGGTTTGCTCAGGTAGTCGTACGCGCCGTCCTTGATCGCCTCGACCGCGCTGTCGACTGTCCCCTGCGCGGTAAGAAGGATGAACGTCAAATCGGACAACTGATCCTTGAGCGAGCGCAGCAGCTCCTGCCCGCCCATCCGGGGCATGATCAGGTCCGAGATCACGATGGCGGGCCGGAACGTCGTCACCTTCCGGAGCGCGTCCTCGCCGTCAACCGCCTCCTGGGTGTTGAAGCCCCAGGCCTGCACGAGCTCGCCGAGACCGCTGCGCGTCGCGGGATCGTCCTCGACGATGAGCACCCGCTCGGCGGGCGGCTGTTCGACCGTTTCCACTTCGTTCCGTGCGACTTCGTTCATGCTCGTGTCGTCCGTCTCCTTCCGTGTCCTTCCGTGTGTTTCCGTGTGTTTCCGTGTGTTTCCGTGCCTTCCGTGTTGCCGTGTCCTTCCGTGTATTTCCGTGTCCTTCCGTGTTGCCGTGTCCTTCCGTGTTTCAGACTATCACCCGAACGTAGGAATTACACGGCACGTATGCAGTTGAGCTTCGCTCAACTGCCGCTATCGTTGCTCCGTTGCTCGCAGCTCGCGGTTCGCAGCTCGTCCACTGACGGCTGATAGCGAGCTGATAGCTGACAGCTGATAGCTTGAAAGGCACATCCGTTGCAGCGCCCACCGTGTAGGAGACTCCGATGAGAAATTCTCTAGTGATTCTGGGACTCGTCGCCACGCTCGGCTGCGCTTCGGACAAGCCGAGCCAGGCTGCGACGTCGGGCGATACAGACAAAGCGGGACAGCCCACGGCGGCTGAGAGCGCGAAAGCGCCCGATGCCACGCCGACTGATACCGCCGATCGGCGCGCCCTGGCGCCAAGCGAAGCCACGCCGACGTCAGGGACCGCCGGCGAGCCGCGCAGTCCCCTGGCGAGGCTCCTGCAGCGCGAGCCGGAGTATCGCGAGGTGACGATCCCCGCGGGCACGGTGCTGCCGCTGACATTGAAAACGACGGTGGCCTCCGATGCGAGCCACGTCGAGGATCCCGTGCACGCGACGACTCGGCGCGCGGTGATGGTGAAAGGGGTTGAAGTGATCCCGGCGGGGACCGCCGTGTCGGGGCACGTGACAACCGCGCGGCGATCGGCCCGCGTGAAGGGTCGCGCGGCAATCGCCATGCGATTCAATCAGATCGATCTGCCGGGTGAAGGCGGACGGATGGCCGTCAAGACGACGGGCGTGTCGCGCCTCGCGCCCGCGACGAAGAAGCGGGACGCGATGGAGATCGCCGCGGGCACCGCCGGCGGCGCGATCGTCGGCGGCGTGATCGGCGGCGGCAAAGGCGCCGCGAAAGGCGCGGCGGTCGGCGGCGCCGGCGGCACGGGCGTCGTCCTCGCCACGCGCGGCAAGGAAGTGCGGCTGGGGGCCGGCGCGCCGGTGTCGGTGCGGCTCACCGCCCCGTTGACGATCCGGGTCCGCATGAAATGATGCGGTGATAGCATTTCGTCGTGCTCGACGCCGCCGCTGAGGCCACTCCGCTCCCGATCCGGCCGCTGGAGCGCCTCGGGGCGGCCGTCGAGATCATTGCCTGCTCCGGGCTTCCGACCCAGCTCCTCGTGATCGTCATCCTGCGGGCGTTCGGCATGCGGCTGATGACCGGCGACGGTCATTTGTCGCCCCCCTTCGTGTTCACATTGTCGCTGGCCGACACCGTGCTCGTGGTCGCGCTGGTGCTGTTCTTCCTGCGAGCGCACAACGAGCGCATCCGGGATGCGCTCCTCGGCCGGCGGCGCGTGCTGCACGAGGCGCTCGCCGGCATAGCCATCCTCCCCGCGATCTTCATCCTCGTCGTCGTGATTCTCGGCCTCATCTTCGTCGGGGCGCCGTGGCTGCACAACGTGCCCCGCAACCCGCTCGAGGACATGCTGCGCAACCGCGCCGATGCGATGATCTTCGGGGCGGTCGTGATGATTGCGGGCGGCGTGCGCGAGGAGGTGCAGCGCGGGTTCGCGCTGCACCGGTTCGACGGGTATCTCGGCGGCGCCTGGTGGGGTCTGCCGATCTACAGCGTGCTGTTCGGCCTCGGGCACTTCGAGCAGGGCTACGACGCGATGATTGCCACGACACTGCTCGGCGTCATCTGGGGCGCCGTTTACCTGATCCGCCGGAGCATCGTCGCGCCGATGGTGAGCCATGCCGGGTTCAACCTGGCCCAGCTCGGCAAGTACCTGGTGATGCATTGAGGCGTGGTACAGTTTGCAACACCGTTGATTGAGCGCCTCGCCACAGCCCTGTCCCTGTCGCGCCGCGAGCTGGTCGCGCTCGTGCTCGTGTTCGTGGTGTCGCTTCCCGCCGTGACGTCCAGGATCTACGCCACGGACGAAGTCCAGTACTTTTCGTTCCTGCGCTCGTTCTGGTTCGACCGCGATGTGTCGTTCGAGAACGAGTATCGCTACTTCCACGACCGCGGCATCGGACGGTCGGTCGGCTTTTACCAGACCCACCTCCAGCTCGAGACCGAAACGGGACGACGGGAGAACTTCGGCACCATCGGATGCGCGATCCTGTGGGCGCCGTTCTACGGCGTCGCGGACGCCGCAGTGCGCGGCGCGCGTGCGGTGGATTCAAGCTGGCCCCGAGGAGCGGCGCGGGGCGGGGGGGCCCCCGCAAGCGACGAGCCTGGCGGGGTGCAGGGGTCCCCGCCAACCAGGGATGACGGGTACTCGAAACCGTATGTCGCCGCCGTCTGCTACGGTTCGGCGTTCTATGGCTTCGCCGCGCTGCTCCTGTCGATCGCGTCGGCACGGCGCCTGGGCCTCGCCGCGTTTTCCTCGACGCTTGCGATCTGGGCCGGCACGCCGTTGCTCTTCTACATGTATGTCGCGCCTCCGATGGCGCACGCGTGCTCGGCCTTTGCCGTGTCCTTGCTGATCTGGATCTGGCTTCGGGTCCGGGAGACATGGCCGGCCGGCGGTCTGGTGGCGCTCGGCGCCTGCGGTGCGCTGGTGGCGATGGTGCGGGAGCAGGACGTGTTGCTGCTATGCGGTCCCGCACTCGATTTCGCCGTCTGGGTCTCGCGCGGAGCAGCATCGAGATCGCGCGCGCGATCCCTGATCGGAGGCGTGCTCGGCGCGATGGCCGCCTTCGTGCTGGTGTACGCGCCTCAAGCGGCTGTGTACCTCCGGCTGAATGGCCGCCTTGGACCCTCGCGCCTGGTGACGCGCAAGATGGACTGGTCGGCGCCGCACGCGTTGTCCGTATTGTTCTCACCCGAGCATGGCTTCTTCGTCTGGACTCCTCTCGCGCTGCTCGCGATCGCGGGACTCATCTGGATGATGCTGGCGGAGACGCCGGCAGAGCCGTCGCGCGCGGCGCCTCGGCGCCTCGCCGCCTGCCTGGTGCTGATGATTGCCGCGCAGGTCTATTCGGCCGGCAGCGTGGAATCGTGGACGGTGGCGGGCGCGTTCGGGCAGCGCCGGTTCGTCGCGATCACACCGCTGCTCATCATCGGCTTCGCCGCGCTGCAGCGCGCCGTCGCCTCGACGCGGGCCCGGCATCTGCTCGCGGTCGCCGCCGTCGCGGCCGTTTACTGGAACCTCGCGCTGATGGCGGAGTTCGCCACGGGGCTGATGGATCGCCAGCGTCTCGAGCCTGTCCGCAACGCGTACGACGCGTTCGTCACCATCCCGCGCATGGCGCCCGATCTCGTGTACCGCTACCTGTTCGATCGGGCGTCGTTCTATCAGACGAGCGCGCCACAGTGACGGGCGCGCCGCGGCGGCCATGATATACTTTTGCGTTCACCTCAGAGAGCACATCTCCTTCGGTGCCGGCTCGCCTGAGCCCATGCCGTGCCAATCGGAGCTCATCGGCTGAATGCGTTTCAAGGATTCCGGCGAGTCGGACGTTGACGCTTCCCGGCGATACTTCGGGAGCTTCGCCGGCGACTACCACGAGGCCTTCAAGGGCGGCGGCGAGCAGCCGCTGCACCGCCTCATCAACCGCGCGTTCCGCCAGAAGACCTTTCAGCTCCGGACGGAGTGGGTCCGCACGATGTTGACGCAGTACGGGCTGGCCGGGAAGACCGTGCTGGATCTCGGCTGCGGTTCTGGAGAAGTTTCCGTGCTCGCCGCTTCGCTCGGCGCCCGCGTCGTCGGGCTCGACGTCGTCGAGCCGATGATCGCCCTGTCGCGGGCCGGGGCCGACGCCGCCGGCGTCGCGGACCGGACGGAATTCCGGGTCGCCGACATCATGAGCGCGCCCCTGCCCTCGTCCGACGTGACGCTGCTCGTCGGCGTGATCGAGTATTACCAGGACCTCGAACGCCTGCTGGCTCGCGCGTGCGATGCGACCCGCGGTCTCCTGATCATCGTCGACACGAGGGGACCATTCTGGCGGAGGGCGCTCCGCCACGGGCTGGCCGTCATGAAGGGTTTCCATCTGTACTACCGGCCCGCTGACGAGGTCGCCGGGCTCGTGCGGCGGAAAGCTTTCGAACAGACCGAACGGCTCGTGGGCCACTCCTTCACCGCGATGGCGTTCGAACGGCGCACCGCATGACGACATCTGACGCGCGTTCGCTTCACCAGCTCGTGCTCTCGGTCGATCTGGATGAGTGGTTCCACTCGCGCCGCTGGGTGGACGGGCAGCAGGCCGTGTGCGTGCCGGACACCGCCGCGTTCCTCCGGAAGTTCCACGGATCCGAGCGGCCGACGGGTGAGCTCGTCGAGCCGACCAGACACGTGCTGGGTCTGCTTCGTGCGCGAAGGCTGACCATCACGTTCTTCGTGTTGGGGCAGGTCGCGCGCTGGTATCCGGACCTCGTGAAAGAGATACAGGACCACGGGCACGAGGTCGCCAGCCACGGGCTCTTCCATGTGGACATGAGCGTGCTGGGCCCGCAGGTTTTCGAGGACCAGCTCCTCGAGGCGGCCGACCTCCTCCAGCGCCTCACCGGCGCGGCGCCGGTGGGCTATCGCGCGCCGAATCTCGTGTACGAACCCTGGGCCACGGCGGTCCTGGAACGAGCCGGCTTTGTGTACGATGCCTCCGTGTGTGCGTCACGGCCGATCGGCGGCAAGTACCGCGGCTGGACGAACGCTCCAACCGTGCCGTATCACCCGAGCTATGCGGACGTCGCCGCGCGCGGAGACGCCCGGCTCGTCGAACTGCCGCTGCCGTCGTTCCCGGTCCTGCGGATCGCCGCGGGGTCGGGGATCGTCATGCGTATCTTCGGGTTCAACTGGAGCTACCACGCGCTCCGTCACGCGCTCCGCCGCGGCAACACCAGTTTCTACTTCCATCCGTGGGAGCTTGGAGCGAGGCCGAAGCCGCTCGGCCATCGGTTGAAGAACGAGATTTTTCTTCGCCACACCGGTGCCTGGATGTCGCGGTCCGTCGAGACGATCGTCGAGCGGTTCTCATCTCGCATCATCCCCGCACGCGCGTCCGCGGAGGCCCTCCTGGCGCGAGAGGCGGCCCCCGCCGGGGCAGCCGTGACTGGCGCGCCTGAATCGGACGTCGCGATTGGGGACCGCGCGCCGGGACTGAGCATCGACTGAATCCGGAATCCGGGCTGTGTTCGGACGGCACCGAATTCGTTCGCGAGTCCTTCGAGTTTGATGCGCATTCTCTATTTCGCCGATATCCGGTTTCCGCTCGAGCGCGCGAACGGGATCCAGACGATGGAAACCTGCCACGCGCTGGCGGCGCGCGGACATCGAGTGGAGCTCGCCGTCCGCCCCGACACGCACGCGCCGCCCCGGGATCCGTTCGCGTATTACGGGCTCGCGCCCATCAGCGGTTTGAAGATCGAACGCGCGCCGGTCCGCGGGCCCGCGGCGGCACGGCGGCTCGGCTACCTCTCGTTCGCGCTGGGGCGCGCGATGGGGCGCGCGCGGGCGGACCTGTTGTTCACGCGGGATCTGGGCGTCGCGTCGCTGTTGCTGGCCATACCCGGATCCATGCGGGCTCCGCTCGTGTACGAGTCGCACGGCTACGGCCCCGCGGTCGCGGCCGCGCTGCCGGACCTGGTCGCCACGGCTTCGCGGCCGGGCGCGTGGAAGCTCCGCCGCCTCGCCGCGCGCGAAGACCGCGTGTGGGAGGAAGCCGACGGGTATGTCACGATCACGGTCGGCCTCGCGCGGGAGATGACCGAGCGTTTCGGGAAGCGCCGCCATCTGGCAGCGATCCCTGACGGCTGCCGCGTCCCGCCCGCGGCGGTCGATCCGATGGCGCCCATTGCAACCCGGGACGACGATCTTCCGGCGACCGTGGCCTACGCCGGACATCTATATATGTGGAAAGGCGTGGACGTCCTGCTGCGGGCGCTCGCGCTGGTGCCCGGAGCGCGGGGATTGATTGTCGGGGGCCACGAGGCGGAGCCGGATCTCGCGCGGCTGAAGCGGCTCGCGGGCGAGCTGGGAATCGCGGATCGCGTGACGTTCACCGGGCTGGTCGAACCGGCGCGCGTGCCCGAGCTGCTGCAGCGCGCGGCCATCCTCGTGTTGCCGAACCCCGCGTCCGCGATCTCGACGACCTTCACGTCGCCGCTGAAGCTGTTCGAGTACATGGCGGCGGGTCGCGCGATCGTCGCGTCGGACCTGCCGGCGATTCGCGAGGTGCTGCATGACGGCGTCGATGCGCTGCTCGTGACGCCGGGCGATCCGAGCGCAATGGCCGCCGCGATCCGGCGGCTGATGGACGACCCGGCGCTTCAATCGGCGCTCGCGCGCGCGGCGCTCGCCGCAGTGCCGCAGTACGGCTGGGGCCGCCGCGCGGAGCGGCTCGAAGCGCTTTTCAACCAGGTGACCGCTCGCCGCCGATGATTTCCGACCGCCTGCTGTCGCTCGTCCGCTGTCCCGACTGCCGCGCCCCCCTTGACAGGGGTCTGACCCCAATGGGGGTCGCACCAGTGTCAGATTGGGGTCAGACCCCAGGGACGGCAAGTCCTTATCTGACGCTGAGATGCAGCGGTTGCGGGCGCGAGTATCCGGGAACGACGGCGGATTACCTCGATTTGCGGCCGCGCGAGGCGTTCACGGAACAGACAAAATACCTCGACGAGTCGCTGCACGCCGACGCGCGGCACGAGCGCGTGTCGCCGCCGCTGCTTGGGTCGAAAATCCGCAACGACATGCTGCGCGCGTTCCTCGCGCCGCGGCCCGGCGAGCTGGTTGCGGATCTCGGCTGCGGCAGCGGCCGGACGCTGCTGTGGAACCAGGACTGGCAGGCGGCCACGGTGGGGATCGACATCGCCCCGTTCTTTTCCCGCGAGGCGCGGCGGAACGTCGATCTTCTGATCGGCGACCTGCGCAGACTGCCCTTCGCCGACGGGACGTTCGCCAAGACGTTTTCGCTCGACGTCCTCGAGCACCTGTCGCCGGACGCTCTCGGCGGCATGCTCGCGGAAGCCTCGCGCGTGCTCGCGCCTGGCGGCGCGCTGTTCGTCTACACGCACGTGCGGAAGAACGCGCCCATCGCCAGGGGCCTGCGCGCGATCAACCGGCTCGCGCGGTGGCTCGATCGCGCCGGTCTCGTGGATCTCCGGCAGGAGCACCTGCGCAAGTCGGACCACCTGAATCCGCTCGCGGACATCCCCGAGCTCGAGCGCGTGGCGCATGACGCCGGGTTCCGGATCGCGCGCATCCGGTACTACACGCCGATCGTCGGCGGCTTTGTCGAAAACATTCTCGTGCGCATGGCCGAGCGTGCGATGGCGCGGCGGGCCTCGAGCCGTCTGCCGGCGTCCACGCCGGCGGCGGCCGCGCGCGCCGAGGCGATCAAAGAGGCGCGGACCGCCGCGAAAGAGCGGATCGCCACCAGCCGGACCACGCGCGCCGTCCTGGAGGCCCTGTCGTTCGCGATGAAACTCGACCTGGTACTTTTCGGGCGCATCCGCTCGGGCCCGTTTTTCGCGCTCCTGGTAAAGGAGCCGCGTCAGTAGCGCATGAGGATCCTCTACTGCGCGCTCGATCAGACGGTGCCGGGCACGAAAGGCGGGTCCGTCCACGTCACCGCCGTGGCTGAAGGACTCGCCGCGCGCGGACATGACGTGCACGTGCTCGCGACGCCCGGAGGCGCGTTCCCGGCGGGGGCGGTGCATTGGATCCCGATGACGCCGCCGTTCGGACGGAAGGAACTGCGCTGGACGCGGGCCGCCGCCGTGCGCACCCTGGCGCGCGCGATTCGCCCGGACGTCATCATCGAGCGGTACTACAACTTCGGCGGTGAAGGGATGTCCGCGGCCGCCGCAACCGGCGCGCTGGCCGTGCTCGAAGTGAACGCGCCGGTCGTCGATTACCCGGGATCGCCGAAGCGGCTCCTCGATCGCCTGCTGCTCGTGGAGCCGATGCGGCGGTGGCGCGAGCGCATGTGCAGCCAGGCGCACCTGATCGTCACACCGAACCGGGAGATTCTCCCCGCCGGCACGCCCGCCTCGAAGATCGTGGAGCTGGAATGGGGCGCCGATACGGATCGGTTCCGGCCCGGCGCCGCGGGCCCTGTGCCCTTCGCGCGGCCCGCCGACATCGTGGCGGTGTTCGCCGGCGCATTCCGGGCCTGGCACGGCGCGATCCACCTCGCGCACGCGATCGGCGAGCTGCGCTCCCGGGGCCGGAACGACATCGGCGCGGTGTTCATCGGCGACGGGCCCGAGCAGCCGCGGGTCCGGCAGGCCGCGGCCGGGCTCCACGGCGTCGTGTTCACGGGCGCCGTTCCGCACGAGCAGATGCCGGCGTCGCTCGCCGCGTGCGACATCGGCGTCGCCCCCTTCGACCTCGCGCGCCACGGTCCGCTCGCGCTCGGCTTCTATTGGTCGCCGCTCAAGATCTTCGAATACATGGCCGCGGGGCTGCCGGTCGTCGCGCCGGCGATCGCGCGCATTCCCGCGCTCGTCGAACACGAACGGGAAGGGCTGCTGTACGAGCACGCGCCCGACATGAAGGTCGGGCCGACAGCCGGCCGCCCACGCGCCCGACCTGACGCGGCGCCGGGAGCGCTTGCCGCATCCCTGGAGCGCCTCGCGGATCCGGACCTGCGCGGACGCCTCGGACGAGAGGCGCGCAGCCGTGCCGTCCGCGAATACAGTTGGAAAGCGCACTGCGCGGCGCTGGAACGGGGCATGATCGATGCCCTCGCGCGCCGCGCCTAGTCCGGCGGTCGGCGCTCGGCGCTCGGCGCTCGGAAAAATCAACCGCGGCCTCTGGTAGCGCAGGCCTTCAGGCCTGCCGACGGCCGCGGGCAGGCCTGAAGGGCTGCGCAACAGGAAATCTGGCAAGGCGCTCACGAAGGAAAGCGACGCTTGAACGTTCTCATCACCACCGACGCGTTTCCTCCCGTCTGCGGCGGCAGCGGGTGGAGTACGTACGAGGTCGCGCGCGGCCTGCGCTCGCGCGGTCATTCGGTGCTCGTCGTGCAGCCGCGCCCCGGCACGCCGCGCGGCGCCCGTGAAGCCTCGTACGACGGGTTCCGCGTCCTGGAGTTCGGCGCGCCGGCGCCGTCTGTGCCTTACATCCGTAACTATTTCAAGAACGAGCGGCTCTTCGCCTCGCTCGCCGACTTCCTCGCCCGTCTCATTCCCCGCGACTCCATCGACATCGTCCACGCGCAGCACGTGCTCACGACCCTGCCGTCCATCGGCGCCGCGCATCGCGCGGGGGTACCTGTGGTGTGCACCGTGCGCGACTACTGGCCGGTGTGCTACTGGTCGGACCTGATTCACACGAGCGACGAGGCAACGCTCTGCCCCGGATGCTCCGCTGGGATGATGACCCGGTGCATACGGCCGCGCGCGGGCGCGTTGTGGCCGCTCGCGGTGCCGATGATTCCGTACATGCGGGGTAATCTCGCGCGAAAGCGCCGCGGGCTGGCCGGCGCGGACGCGATCGTCGCGGTCAGCTCGACGATGGCCGCGGACCTGAGAACACGCGCGCCAGAGATCGGCGCCACGCGCATGGAGATCATCCCGAATCCTGTCGATGTGGCGGGGCTCGTCGAACGCGCGGCCGCGACGGCGCCGCCAATGGACGGACCGTACGCGCTCTACGTCGGGAAGCTCGCGCCGAACAAGGGTACGTCGCACCTCGTGCCGGTCGTGGAACGTGCCGGGCTCGACTGGCCGCTCATCGTGGCCGGAGACGGCCCCGATCGTGACGCGATCCAGGCCGCGGCGGCGAAGAGCCGCTCCGACGTGCGCCTCGTCGGTTGGATCGATCGGGCAGAGACCGTCGCCTGGCTGCGGCACGCTTCGCTGCTGATCTTTCCGTCGCGCGGACCCGAGTCGCTCAGCCGCGTGCTCCTCGAAGCGAGCGCGCTTGGCGTCGCCATCGCCGCGATGAACACCGGCGGGACTCCCGACATTGTCATCGACGAGCAGACTGGCCTTTTGTCATCGACGCCGGAGGAGCTCGCGGACGACGTGCGTCGGCTCGGCGGCGACGCGGCGCTTCGAGCGCGCCTGGGCGCGGCAGCCGCGGTCCACGCCCGCGCCGCCTTCGACGCCGGCGGCGTGGTGGCGCGCATCGAGCGCCTGTACTTCGACCTTCGGGGGAAACACTCGTGAGGCCGCTTCGGGTCGCGGTCGTCGCGCGATCGGTCTTTCCGCTGCACGGCCCCGGCGGGCTCGAACGCAGTGTCTACGATCTGAGCACTTATCTCACCGGCGCGGGCGCGGAGGTGACGCTCATCACGCGCCCACCGGACAGAACCGCGGGCGCCGGAACCCTCGATCCGAGCGTGTCCGTCCGTTTCGTGCCGTACTGGACGTTCCCGTTCGCGGGCAGGCGCGGCACGACCGTGCTGGACCGCAGCACCGCGTATCCGCTTTTCGGCGAGCGCGCGGGACGCGCCGCGTGGGAGCTGGTCCGGCGCGGCGAGATCGACATCGTGCACGGCTTCGGCGCCAGCGTCCTCGGCTACGCGCGGCGCCGCGCGGGGTCGCCCGCGCCGCTCGTGCTGAATCCGCAGGGACTCGAGGAGTTCGGCGCGACCGATCCCTCGCGCGCGCGGCTCAAGCGCGCCGCGTATCTGCCGCTGCGCCGCGCGGTCCGCGCCTGCGCCCGCCACGCGGACTGCGTGATTGCGACCGATCGCGCGCTCGAACCCGCGGTCCTCGCGCACCTCGAAGTTCCGCGGGAACGCGTGCGCGTGATCCCGAACGCGCTCGATCTTCCGGAGATCGACGCGCTCGCGACCCCCTCCGAGGGTACACGCGTGAGGGCCGAGGCGGGGGTCAACCCGGAAGACGTCGTACTGCTCAGCGTCGGGCGCATCGAAGCCAACAAAGGGTTTCACGTCCTGGCCGCCGCCCTCGGCGCGCTGAGGGAGCACTCGGGACCGATAGCCGAAGGACGCTGGCGGTGGGTGGTCGTGGGCACGGGTCCGTTCCGATCGCGCCTCGACGCGGCCATCGATGCCGCGCAGATTCGCGATCGCGTCCTCTTCACGGGCCGTGTGGAGGACCGTCGCCTCCATGCCTGGTACGAGGCGGCGGATGTGTTCGTGCACCCGACGCTCTACGAAGGCAGTTCGCTCGTCACGCTCGAAGCGATGGCGCACCGGCGGCCGGTGATTGCGTCGCGGGCCGGAGGCCTCCCCGACAAGGTCCAGCCGGGCGTCAGCGGCTGGCTCGTCCCGCCGGGCGACCCGTCCGCGCTTGCGGCGGCCATCAGCGGCGCCCTTGCCGACCCCGAGCGGCTGCCGGCCATGGGACAGCAAGGGCGGCTGATCGTCGAGCGCAAATTCTCGTGGGAGGCGGCCGGCGCCGCGACCGTCCGGCTGTACCGCGAGCTCCTGGCGGCGCCTTCGGGCGCTCGAGGCCCTGTAGTAAGCTAACCGCCTTAGTCGATAGTCGATAGTCGATAGTCAAAGTCGACGGCTGCGGACCACCCGTATCACCCGGAGGACCATCGATTGACTGAGCGCGAATGGCGTGAGGCGAGCGATCTGCGCACATCGCGCCTCGGACTCGCCGCGGTGCTGGCGACCGCCGCGGTCCTGAGGTTCTGGGGCATCGGCCACGGCATTCCCCACGCCGTCGAAGTGGACGAGCCGGAAATCGTCGAGCGTGCGTTCAACATGATGCGGACGGGTTCCCTCAACCCGAACCAGTTCTTCGACTACCCCACGCTCTACATGTACGTCCAGCTCGTGGTCTCGGTGGTGCGGTTCGTCACCGGCGCGCTCACCGGGGCGTGGACCTCGCTGGCGCAGGCCACGAGTCCGAGCTTCTACCTCTGGGGCCGCGCCGTGACGGCGGCGTTCGGCGTGGCGACCGTTCTGCTCGTGTTCCGGATCGGCCTGCGGTGGGGCGGGCGCCACGCGCTGCTCGCCGCCGGCCTGCTCGCGGTCATGCCGCTGCACGTCCGGCAGTCGCATTACGTGCTGACCGACATCCCCCTGACCTTCTTTACAACGCTCGCGCTGCTCGCCTCGCTCGTCGCCCACGAGCGGGCACGCCTCGGTGCATTCGCGATCGCCGGCGCGGCCGCGGGACTGGCGGCCGCGACGAAGTACAACGGCGGCATCGCGCTGCTGCTGCCGCTCCTCGCCTGCTGGATGACGCCGGCCGTGCGCCCGTCGCGGCTGCTGTGCTCGCTGGCGGCGATCGGCGCCGCATTCGTCGCGTTTCTGATCGCGGCGCCATACACCCTGCTGGATCTGCCCGCGTTCCTCGACGGCTTCGCGCGCCTGACCGCCGCCTATCGGCACAATCCTGCTCCCCCGGAGGCGGGCTGGATGCTCTATCTCAAGTACCTGCGAGGCACGCTCGGATGGCCCGCGCTTCTGCTCGCGCTGTCGGGTTTCGTCCTCGGCGTCGTACGATTCGTGCGCGGTCCGGGGCGCGTGCGCTGGGCGCTGCTCGTGGTGTTCTGTCTCGTGCACTTCTGGACGATCGCGCGCCAGAACATCGTGTACGGACGCTATCTGCTGCCCATGGTGCCGGCGGTCTGCGTGCTGGCGGCGACGGCCGTCGTGTCCGGCGTGAGCCTGCTGCGGCGCTACGAGATTCCACGCGCGCCACGAACCGCGCTGATTGCCGCGCTGACCGTTGCCGCGCTGCTGCCGCCGGCCATCCAGGCGGTCCGGTACGATCGCATGCTCGTACGGCGCGGGACCGCCGACATGGCGTATGACTGGATCCGCGAGCACCTTCCCGCGAACGCGGCGATCGTCATCGAGTCGCGCGGCTTGATCCTTCCGCGGAACGTGTACAAGTCGAGGAACGTCGTGCAGCTCCGGATGGAGCACTATCAGAACTACGTGTCCGGCGGAATCGATTACCTGATCGCATCGTCGCAATCTTTCGGGCCGTACCTCTACGACACGGGACCGCAGCGGTTTCCGGAGGAGTACGCGCAGTACATGCACATCTTCGAGCAGAGCCGCGAGCTGGCGCGGTTCACGCCATCAGCCGACGTGCCCGGACCGGAGCTGCGTATCTTCCAGGTGCGGCACTGAGGGACACGCGGGTCCCTGCCTTGCTTGCACGCCGGATCGGCTCGCTCGTCATCGTTCTCGCGACCCTCGAATTGTGCGGACGGTCGATCGCTCGCGGGTCCCTCCTCCAGCGGGCAACCGGAATCGGAGCCGGGGCCTGGACGATCGTCCTGGTGGTGGCACTGGCGGCGGCGATCGCGGCCGCGCGCCGTCCCGCGGGATCGAAGCGCCCGATCCTGCAGGTCTTCGCCGTGCTGTTCGCCGCGGGGCTCGCCCTGCAGCTTCAACTCGGGGCCAGGCTGCAGAGCGACGGCTTCTACTACTACGCCTACCTGCGGTCGATCACGTTCGATCGCGACGTCGATTTCACGAATGACTACCGCCTGCTCGGCCTGGGCGACAAACCACATCTCTTCGAGCCGACGCCAACCGGCCATGCGCAATCCGCGTGGACGGTCGGCCCCGCGATCGTGTGGTCACCGTTTTTCGCCGCCGGCCACGGCGTCGCCGGGCGGCTCGCCCGCACGCGCGCCGATATCACCGCCGACGGGATCTCCTTCCCCTACCGTCAGGCCGTCTGCATCGCGGGACTGTTCTACGGCCTTGTCGGCTGCTGGTTCTGCTACGAGCTGACCGCGTTTCTCTATCCCCGTCGCCTCTCGGCCGCGGTGACCGCGGCCGTCATGGCCGGGTCGTTCATGCTCTGGTACCTGGTGAAGGAGCCGAGCATGACACACGCGCCGTCGATGGCGGCGGTGGCCGGTTTCGTGTGGGCGTGGCTGGCCACGCGGGATGCGCGCACCACCCGCCAGTGGCTCCTCCTTGGCGCTCTGGCAGGGTTCATGACGCTCATCCGCTGGCAGAACGCGCTGTTCGCGGTGCTGCCGTTGTGTGACGCGCTCGTCCTGATTGGGTCAACGCTCCGCGCCTCCGACCGCGCCGGCCTGATCCGCGCGGTGTCGCACGGCCTGCTCTTCACGGCTGCCGCGGCGATCGCCTTTCTGCCGCAGATGATTGCGTGGCACTCGATCTACGGCCGCTGGCTCGCCGTCTCTCCGATCGGACCGCAGATTCGCCTGCTGCACCCGCACCTCGCCGACATCCTGTGGTCGTCGCGCAATGGTCTCTTTTCCACGTCGCCCGTTCTCTATTGCGCCGGCGCGGGCGTGGCGATCCTCGCGTACGTCCGGCCGCCGATCGGCGTGCCGGCGCTCGCGGCCGTCGCCGTGATGACCTGGTTCAACGCGAGCATCCAGGACTGGTGGGGCAGCGACGGCTTCGGCATGCGGCGGTTCGACGGCGCCATTCCGCTCTTCTGTCTTGGGCTGGCGGCGTTGGTGACCGCGATGACGGCCGCGGTTCGCCGGTTCCCGCTCGCCGCGGCCACAGGCGTCCTGTCGTTGTTCGCCTTGTGGAACATCACCTTGATGGGCGCGGTGCAATCCGGCGCCGTGCGGCTGGGCGAAGCGGTGTCGTTCGGCGACGCGGCGGCCGCTCAGGTGAGCGTATTCCACCGCTGGCTCGGGATGCCGTCCACCTATCCGGCAAGCCTGCTGTTCGCGGCGCGCAATCGCCTGTCGCCCGGCGCCTACGACCTGCTGTCGCCGAACCGGTTCCTCGCGGATCCGGCGCGCCAGTACGGCCGGATCGACGTCGGGTTCGGCGATGAGCTGCTCGTCGGCGGCGGGTGGCACGCCCAGGAGCGTGACGGGGCGACCACGTTCCGGTGGACGTCGGCGCGCGCGGTCGCGCTGCTGCCCCTGGATCACGCCGCGCCGCTCAACGTGCAGATCCGCGCACACGCCTTCGCATATCCCGGTGCCAGTCCGTCTGCCGTCGTCGTCTTCGTCAACGACGTCAGCGCCGCGGCGTTCGAGGCCGGCCCGGACTGGCAGACCTTCGAGTTCCAGACGGAGCGGCAACTGTGGCGCGCGGGAGTGAACCGGATCGCCGTGGAGTTTGCCAGGACGGCGCGTCCGGTGGACGTGGGCCTCGGCGGCGACACACGCCTGCTTGGCGGCGCCGTCGATTTCATCCGGGTGCAGGTGATCGATGGACCGCGATAGCGCAAGCGCGCGGCAGTTCGCGCGGGCGATGGCCGCGATGTCGATCGCCGGGGCCATCGACCTCGCATTGCGGCTGGTGGCGCGCCGTGGCTTCCCCCGGCTGCTTGGATTCGCGTCGGACCCCGATCCGGCGTTCGTGCTGGCGGCGACGCTCGCCGCGGCCGCCTGCGGCCTCGCCGCCGCGCGGCGCGCGCGCCAATCCGCCGCCGCGCTGGTCATCACGGCCGCGATCGCGGCCGGACTGTTCGCGCAGGCGAAGCTCGGCGCGCGGCTGCAGAGCGACGGCTTCTACTATTTCGCGTACCTGCGGTCGCTCGCGTTCGATCGCGACGTCGATCTCGCCAACGACTATCGCCTGCTCGGCCTCGACGACGCGCAGCACCGGCACCTGTTCACGCCGACCGCGACCGGCCACGCGCAATCGGCGTGGTCGATCGGTCCCGCGCTCGTGTGGTCGCCGTTTTTCGCCGGCGGTCACGCGGTCGCGTCCCATCTCTCGCGTCAGGGCGAGGGGATCGACACGAACGGCACGTCGTATCCGTACCGTCAGGCCGTCGCGGCCGCGGGCCTCGTCTATGGCGTGCTGGGCCTCTGGTTCACCTACAGGTTCGTGCTGCTCTTCTTTCCGCGACGCGACGCGCTCCCGTCGGTCGTCCTGACGGCGCTCGGGTCCTTCATCCTGTGGTACCTCGTCCGCGAGCCGACGATGTCGCACGCGCCGTCGATGGCGGCGGTCGCGGCTTTTCTATGGACGTGGGGCGCGGGGCGCGAGCGGCGAGCCGCCACGGGCTGGCTGGCGCTCGGGATCGTCGGCGGCCTGATGATGGACGTGCGCTGGCAGAACGTGATCGTGTTCCTGCTGCCCGCGCTCGACCTCCTCGCGCGCATCCGGCGCACCCCTCGTGCGGCCATCGCATCCGGCGCGGCCCTTGGGGCCGGCGCAGTGGCCGGTTTCCTTCCGCAGATGCTGGCGTGGCGCGCCATCTACGGACATCTGCTCGCGACGTCGCCCGTCGGACCATCCATGCACTGGCTGCACCCGCAGATACCCGACCTGCTCTGGTCGTCGCGCAACGGGTTGTTCGCGTGGTCGCCGGTGCTCGTCGCCGGTGTCCTCGGCCTGTTCGCGCTCACGCGCCGTCATCCTCGTGTGGCGTGGGGCAGCCTGGCGGTGTTCGCCATCGCCGCGTGGGTGAACGGCGCCGTCGACGACTGGTGGGGAGGCGCGGGATTCGGGATGCGGCGGTTCGACAGCCTCCTGCCGCTCCTGGCGCTCGGCACGGCGGCGTCGGTGGCGTACATCACGACGCTCCTCCGCGAGCGGCCCCAGCTCGCAGTCGGCGGCGCGCTCGCCGCAATGGTTCTGTGGAACGTGTCGCTGATGGCGGTCGCGGCCGGGGGCGCATACCGGATCGGCGAGGCGATTTCCTTCGGGGATGTGGGCGCGCGGCAGGTGCGGGTCCTGCACCGCTGGTTCGGTCATCCCTTCTCGTACCCCGCCAACCTCGCATACGCCGCGAGCAATCGCGTCGCGCCGTGGAGGTACGACCTGTTGCGCCCGTACCGGTTTCTTGCCGATCCCGGGCGGCCGTATGGCAGGGTCGATGTCGGGTCGGCCGACGCGCCCTACGTGCTGGACGGCTGGCACGACGCCGAGCACGATGGCGCCGTCACGTTCCGCTGGGCGGATCGGACAGCCATGCTGCTCGTCCCGCTCGCCTACCCCGCCGCTCTGCTCGTCCAGGTGCAGGCCCACGCATTCAGTTTTCCGGGAGCGCCGCCGCAGCGTGTGACGATTTCGATCAACGGCGCGCGCCTCGATCCGATCGTCCTCGGGGCAGACTGGCAGCGGGTCGAGGCGACCGCGCCGGCCTCGATGTGGCACAGCGGGGTCAACCGCGTGCTGCTGGATTTCGAGTGGGCCGCGCGGCCCGCGGACGTCGGGGCGGGCGGCGACCGGCGATCGCTCGCCGCCGCCGTTGACTATGTCCGCATCGCGATCAGGTGACCTCAGCGCGTCGCGGGGGCGTAGAGCACCGCGACGTCGGCGCGCTGCCGAAGTCCCGCGAGCCACTCCCGAATCACCAGCGCCTGCTGCTCCGCGACGAGCGCCGCCCGCACATCGTCGTGCACCTCGTCGAAGGGACGGACCCCGCCGGCGCCTGAGAACAGTTCCGGGTGCTGGCGGTAGTGTTCGAGGATCTGCTCCTCCGACGGCAGGATGTCGGCGCCGAACCGCTGCCGGAGGTACGCCGTGATGCGAAGGTCGTCGCGGACGTGGCGGCGGATCTGCTCCATCGTGAGGCCGTAGAGGGCGAGCAGCCTGTCGAAATCGGCGGCCCCGGCCGCGGCGCGTACCGACGCGATGCGGCTGTCGATCGCGGATTCCGGCGGGTTCGGCGGCACGTACCGGTCCACTTCCGCCAGCGTCAGCCGCCGTTCGATCAGCCGCTCGAGAGCCTCGCCGATGGGATCGGCGGCGCGCCCGCGCGGCACGAGCCCGAGGCGGATCGCGGCCAGCACGTCGGACTGCGTGATGATCGAGCCCTCGACGACCGCCAAGGTGCGGTCGATGATCTCCGCGTTCAGCCCAGTCCCCAGGATCGATGCCAAGCCGACCGCCAACGTCAGCTTCCTAAACGTCAACTCCAAACTCCAAACTTCAAACTTCAAACTTCAAACTCCAAACTCCAAACTTCAAACCTCGAATTCCAAACTTCAAGTTCCAAACAGTTCCAAACCCCAGATTTGGAGTTTGGCGTTTGACGTTTGGAGTTAGAAAGCTTGTCCTATGCTGAAGTGAATCCCCGCCGTGCGGTGCTCGAGCGCGCCGGCGACGATCCGCCGGTTGATCTTGAAGCCGACGTCCACGCGGATCGGGCCCATGGGCGAGCGCACCCGTAGACCGAAGCCGACGCTGCCGCGCAGGTCGCCGAGATCGAACTCGCTTGCGCGCTCGAATACGTTGCCGCCGTCCACGAACACCGCGCCGCCGAACCGGCTCCACCCCGGAAAGCGCAGCTCCGCGTTCGCGATCAGCACGGCGTTGCCGCCGCGGGCGAAGCCCGTCGGGCTGATCGTCTTCGCCGCGCCGACCGAATCGAGCGCGAACCCTCGAATCGTGCTGCCGCCGCCGGCGAAGAACCGCTCGCTGGCCGGCAGGTCGTCGATCGTGGCAATCACGACGCCGCCGTTCTCGTCCGTGACCTCGACCTGCCTCGGGAAGCCGTCGGCGAACCCAAGCGCCGCGCGCGACGCGAAGACCACGCGGCTCGCGCCGGCCACGCGATGGAACCAGAAGCCCTGGACGAAGGACTTCACGAAGCCGACCTGCCCGCCCAGGCTGCGCGCGGCGAGCGTGCCTTCCGCGCTCAGGAACGTGCCGCGCTCGGCGTCGAGCGGGTCATCGCGCGTATCGCGCGACAGCGCGCCAGAAAACGCGGACAGGCGCACCTGCGGGAAGACGCGGTCGATGTTGAAGCGCTCCTTCTCGTTGCGCGGCGCGGTCGTCGGCAGGGTCGTGTCGAACGTCTTCGTGGTGTTGAACGAGTAGCGCAAGTTGGCGCGGACCCCGGGTGCGAGCCGCCGGCCGGCGTCCGCGGTGAGGCCCTGGCGCTTGAAATTGAAGCCCGATCGGATGCCCTGCTCCAGGCCGCCGGTGACGGTGACGTCCGCGTTCATGTTGAGCGCGCGCGGCTCGCGGTAGGTGGCGACCGCGCGATACTCGCTGAACCCGAAACCGGTCTCGTTCGCGCCGTTCTTGGGGCGGAGGCTGGCCCGCGTGTACAAGTTCACGGATCGGTTCCTCCCGCCGATGTTGCGCCGCCCGACGTCGAAGAACCCGCGCGGCGCGAAGTCGTAGTTGTCCTCCACCTGGCCGTCAGCGCCAGCCCGCTGCCGCCGCTGGATCTCGAGGCCGCCGCCGTAGCTGAGGGTCGTCGCCGCCGCCTCTTCGACGGTGACCAGGACGTCGCGCTGCCCGAGCGGGCTCTGGGGCACTTCCGTGATGCGAACCCGGCGGAACAACCCGAGCTGGCTCAATCGCTGCTGGCTCTCGACGACGTCCTCGAGCCCCAGCGGCTGCCCCGTTCGAATCAACAGCTCGCGGCGGATGATGCGCGGGTCCGTCTTCGTGTTGCCGACGATCAGGATGTGGTCGACGAAGGTGCGCGGCCCCTCGCTGACCTGGAATTTCAAGTCGGCGCGCGTGCGGTCGTCGTTCGGGACGGGCACGATCGTGACATCCGCCGAGGCGAAGCCCGCGTTCCGGTATTCCAGCAGCAACGTGTCGCGGTCCGCGGCAATGTCCGGCTCGTAGTAGGGCGCGCCGGAAATCACCGACAGCTTCGCGCGCAGTTGCGGCTCCGGAATGCCGGCGTTCCCCTCGAAGGTGATGTTGCCGACGACGGTCTGCGGACCTTCTTCGATGACGATGACCGGCTTGACCTGCCCTGCGCCGTCCGCCGGGTTCAACTCGTTCGGCGCGGAGCTCACCTTCACGCTCGCGTACCCGCGGCGCCGGTAGAAATCTCCGATCGCGAGGACGGCGTTCTGCAGGTCCGCCTCGACGAACACCGACCCTTCAGCGAGCTTCACGAGCAAGGGGCGGAGCTGCTCGATCGGCACGGTGCGGTTGCCGTTCACCTCGACGCCGCCAGGGCCGGTGCGGTACTGGAGGCCCTGGTGGACGGTGAACACGATCGTGACGGTGCCTTCGCCTTCGACCCGCGCCGGGGTCGCCGAGGCTTTCCAGTAGCCCTGCCGATTGAGGTAGTCGGTGATGCGCCGGACCGCGTCTTCGATCCGGTCCTGGTCGATCGAACCCTCGCGCTCGACCGGGACCAGCTCCTTCCGCTTGCCGGCCGGCAGCGGGTCACCTTTGAATGTCACCGTGACGAGCGGCCCCGGTTCCACCTCGAACGTGAGATCGACCGTGCCGTCAACCGGGTCGCTCCTGGTGAAGCCGGCGCGCGCCTCATAGCGTCCGCGCTTGCGCAGCTTGTCGAGATACGCGTTCAGCCGCTCCTGGATGCGCGCCGGCTGATACGGGTCGCTCGGCGCCGCGTCCACCTGCCGCAGAAAGGCGGCGCGGGACTCGGGCGGGTCGCCCGTGATCGTCACGCGGCCGATTCGGGCGCGCGGGCCGGCGTCGATGTCGAACACGAGCCGCGTGCGATCGGGATCGTGCAGGACGGTGGGGGTCCAGCGCACGGACGGCTGCAGGAAGCCGCGATCCCGATACAGCGTGTCGAGCGCGCGGACGACATCCGGGGCGCGGCTGACCGGCGGCGTCGCGCCGAAACGGTCCGAGACCGTCCGCCGCACGACGCCTTCGTCGAGCCCCAGATTCCCGCGGAAGTCCACTTCCGAAACGCTGTGGATCGGCACGAGCAGATACGTCAGGCGGACGCCGCCGGGTGCCGCGGTCGCGTCCACCTGGACGTCCTGGAAGCGCCCGAGGCTGAACAGGTGCGAGATCGATTCGCGCACGTCGGTCATCGACAACGGACGGCCCGGACGCGTCTCGATCAGCTCGAGCAACCCCGGCTCGTCCGCGGGCTGCCGTTCGCTGAGGATGTGCACGTCCAGGACGGGCCGGCCGATGAACGCCTCCGCGCCCGTCGGAGCGGGCGCCTGGGCGGAGGCGCCCGGCGACAGCAGCAGAAGCAGGGCGAGCACAGGGATCGCGCGCATCAGAAGACGTGCCGCACGCGGAAATCGATCGCGAACGTGCCGTTGTTGTTCTGCGTCAGCACCCAGCCCGTCCGATCGTTCTGGTCGTACTCGAGGACGACAATCTGGTCGCGGGTCACCGTCCCGAGCGCGCGGGTGAAGGTCACGTACGCCCGGTTCGAGATGCGCCGCCCGAGCGTGATCCGGGCCGACGCCGACAGCGGATCCGTGTCGGACCCGATGGACGGTGAAATCTGGAAGTCGACGCCGAAGGTTCGTTCGACCAGGCCGGTGACGGGCGCGGAGATCGTGCCCGTCAGGAGCCGTGCCGTGAAGGCCTTGACGAGATCCGTCTGCGCGCGGGTCAGCGCCGTCGGATCGAGCGGGCGCAGCTCGGCGTTCCGGATGTCGCTCGTCTGCCCGAGCAGCAGCGTGACGATGTCCACCTGCGACAGCGGCGGATCCGAATCGAGGGTCATCGTCATCTGCTTCGCCGTGCCGCGGAAGGCCAGCGTGACGCGGTAGGTCTGCGACGGCACGCGCACGCGGGTCTCCGCCTCGATGTCGAAGTACGGCTCGATGCGCGTCGGGTTCGCGAAGCTGATCGTGCCGCGGGTCAGGAGGTACCGGTTCCCCTCGAAGGTGACGGTGCCGCGATCGATGTCGGCCCGCCCGCCGAGGATCGGGCGGTCGTAGGTGCCGGTGAGGCGCAGGTCCGCGCTGGCCACCGCGCGCGCGAGGTTGTTGTCGATGCGCAGGCTGTTCGGCGCGACAATCTCGACGTCGTACCGGAGCGGCAGCGCCGGGGCCGCCGCGGCCACGCCGATGCCGCTCGCGCCCGACCCGGTGAAGCTGAAGATGTCGGGCGTGGCCTCGAAGCGCCGGCTGTACAACGCGTCGTGCACCGTGACCGTGCCGCCGAGCAGCAGCGACGTCATCCTGCCGCGCAGCGACAGGTCCGCGTCGATCACCGACTGGAATCCCTCGGGGTAGCGCAGGCGCATGCGCGTGCCGGCGGCGGTCAGGTTGATGTCCCCGACGGCGAATCCCTCGACGCCGATCCGGCCGCCGAACTGCACGTCCCCCTCGGCCAGCCTGGCCCTCACGGTGTCGACCCTGATGCCGTTCGCGTCGAACGACAGCCGGCCGTTGATCGAATCGAGCGAATGCGGGAGCGACAGGTGCCGGATCCGGCCGCTCTCGATCGTCGCGCTCCCGGAGAACACGGGGTGATCGAGGCTCCCGCTCGCCTCGGCCCGAAGCGTCGCGCCGCCCGAGCTGCGGATGTCGCGGTTGAATCCCTGGAGGATGCTCAGGTTCGCGTCGCCGGAGGCCCGCACCGCGACGGTCGAATCCTTCAAGCCGACGTTTCCCGTGACTTCCAGCCGCGTCCCTTCGCCGAAGAGCCGCATCTGGCCGGCCGTCACGACTTTCTGGTCGAGCGTGAGCTCGATCGACACGTGCGCGTTCGTCTCCGGATCCCGGTTGCTGATCTGATAGTCGAACAGCTTCATGTCGAGCTGCTCGACGGTGGTGTCGACGACCAGGTGCTCCGGATCCGCCAGCTCGCCGACGATATGAATCGTGCCGCCCGCCACGGCGGTCGTGAACGGCGAGAGGTCCGGCTGAAAGAAACGGATGTACGGGTCGAGAGAGGTGTCAGAGAACCGCAGCGTGACGTCGGCGTCCATCTCGTCGGTCATGGCGATCCGGCCCGAGCCTGACACGACAAGGCGCTTCGATGCGGCGTCCAGCCGTTCGATCGTCAGCAGCTCGCCGTTGAGCGCCAGGCGGCCGGTCACCTGCCCGATGCCTTCGTCTCCGGCAAACAGGTCGTCGACGAGCACCCTCACCTCGTACTTGGGCACGTCGAACGTGCCGGTGCCCGATGCCGTGAACTGCACCCGGCCGGACAGCGGCGCGCGGGGGAACGACGCCGTCTTCAGCGACTCGACGGGAATCTTCGTGCCGTCCGCGTTGAACGAGTAATTGCCGTCCCAGCCCACCCAGGCCGCGCCGGTCACGAGCCCGGTGCTCTTGTGCATCTCCATCGCGTCGAGGCGCACGCCGCTGCCCTCGAACCGCAGCGACGCGGACGCGTTCTCGAACGTCTCGCCGTACGCGACCCCGTCGTTTATGACGAGATTGCCGTAGCCGTACGGCGTCTCGTACTTGCCATACAGGTGGTACCTGCCCGAGACGAATCCCTCCATGGGATAGAGATCCAGCTCGAAGGCGTGCCGCAGATCGACGAGCGGCCGGCGCGTGAGCGTGATGCGCGCGTTGATTTCCTCGCCGTTGTCGCGGCGCGGATATCCCAGCGAGAAGAGGCCGTCCGCCTGGATGGTCGACTCCCCCTTCGTGACGACGCTCTCGCTGACGGCGACGTAGCCGTTCTCGATCACGAGCGCCGCGCGGCCGTGGCCCCAGTCCACGTCCCACGCGCGCATGTGCTCGCCGGTGAAGGTCCCCTCGATGCGCGGTTTCGTGAACGACAGGAGCATGACGCCGTCGAACTGTCCGGACCCGCCGACCTCCACCGCGCCGGTCGGCGAGCCGAACGCGGTCATGATCCCCGCCAGCACGCGATCGCTTTCCTGCCAGTCGAGGCTCGTCACGTGGAACGGGATGCGCGAGTCGGTGCCGTACGCCGTGCGCCCTTCGAAGCTGACGTACGTCTTCGGGGTGGCGGTCCAGCTCGGGGCGAGCTCAATCCATTCGTGCCCCATCGCGTACGTGATGTGGCCCGCGACGGGGACGTACCCGAGCGGCGCGTGGGAGTTGAAGGGGCCCGCCTCCACGGGCAACGCCGCGAGACGCTCCACCTCACCGGCCGGCAGCTCGCGCGTCATGATCTTCACGCCGCCTGGCGCCTCGGCCGTCACTTCGCCGCCGCCCACGCGCTCGGACCACTTGCCGAGCGGCCATTCGAGATGGTTGCGGCCCGTGATGCGGCCGGCCAGCCTGATCCCCTGCGTGCCGAGAAAATCGGTGAGCCGCGGCAGATCGACGTCGCGGTACTCGGCGTCCCACACGGCACGCGCCGGCACGCCCTTGCCGTTCAGCGGCGCGAGCCGGTAGTAGAACTTCGCCGCGCCTCCCAGCAGGCCGCCCGTCGTGTCGCTGATCTCCAGGCGATCCGGCGTCCACAGCACGCTGCCGCGCAGGTTTCGGAAGCGCCAGTCGTTCCCGGAGAACTTCACGCCCGTGTCGGGAGACGTGAAGGTGCCCTTCAGCTCGCGGCCGCCCTTGAACAGGTGGAAGTACCCCTGGAAATCTCCCTGCCCGGAGGTGGTGAACTTCTCGTGCAGGAAGAAGATGTTCTTCTCGGTCGGAAAGTCGATGTGCGAGTTGATGTGATAGATCTGTTCCGGCCATCGTGAGAAGTCGATGTCGCCGGTCATCGCCGAGTGCGCGCCGTCGGTGTCGAGATCGAGCCGCTGGAAGTGGAGCTTCGAGCCCTTGATGCTGAACCGCGAGGTCATGCCCGCCGTGAACGGCTCGTACGACTGGATCCGGATCGTGCCGCCCGAAAACACCGCCGTCCCGCGATAGTCGTTGTCCGCGTCGTCGCGTCCGACCGTGACGCGGAGGTTGCGCGCGACGGTGCTCCACGGCGTGCCGTGATCGACGTAGGTGAACTGTCCGCGCGAGGCGACGACCGAGCGCACGGTCTTGGTGAACCGGCTCGGGCCGGTGCTCTTCCTGTCGGGAAAGAACTTCGGGAAGTTGCTGCGGCCGTTCGGGTAGGCCGGAGTGCCCGGCCAGGTCTCGACGACCATGTCCCAGTCGGTCATCTCGACCCAGTCGATCACGAAGCGGCGGCCGAAGAGCGACCACCACGGCACGCCGAGCGTGATCCTTTTCGCCCTGAGAAACGGACGGTCGGTGGGTTCCAGTCCCTCGATGACGAGGTCGTCGATCTGGAACACGCCGGGGGTCATCTTCGCGGAGAGCCGCCCGATGTGGATCGGCCGCTGGATCTGCTTCGACCCCGCGCGTTCCGCGCGCTCGCGCAGCGTCGGCCCGAGATCCACCGTCAGGAACGTCACGACCACGCCGGCGACGATCGCCACCGCCAGCGCGAACGCGTACGCAGCGAAGCGGCGCCACCGCGGCGGCCGCGCCGCTGGCTGCTCCGGCTCGGCCGGCGACGCGGGCGTTTCTTCGGCTTCAGCCATCACTCACGCCCGCCACCGCGCTCCGCGCCACGGCGAGCAAAGCTCCTGAGCACCCGTCAGCACCCGTCAGCACCCGTCAGCACCCTTCAGCACCCTTCAGCACCCTTATTCGATGACGGCAAGGACCCTGCCGGCTTCCACCGACATGCCCGGCGTCACGTGCACGTCCTTCACGCGTCCGGCCTTCGGCGAGCGCAGCTCGTTCTCCATCTTCATGGCTTCCACGACGACGACGGCCTGGCGCGCGGCGACTTCGTCGCCCGCCGCGAGGAGCACGCGCACGACTTTGCCTGGCATGGGGGCGACGATCGCCTGCTCGCCCGCGGCGCCGGTTCCGCTTTCGCCGCCGCGGCCGCTCGTCCGTCCCTTGTTGACGGAGGCGATGGCCAGCCGGCCGTCGATCGTGACCAGCAGCTCGCCGCGGCCGCCGCCCGGCGCGACCTGCAGCTCGCGGCTGACGCCCGTGCGGTCGTCCAGCAGCAGCGACAACCCGAAATTGCCCACGCGCGCAGCGTCCACTTCATGCGCCGTGCCATCGACCACGACATGGAAATGGCGCGGTCCGCTGCGCTCGACTGCCACCGTACGGGTACGGCCGTTGACCTCTATCTCGAAGGTCATCCGCGAAGCGCCTCGCGTCGCGCCGCGGACTTCCACCCGCCGGCCGGGCGCCCCAGCATCGCGCCGGCGCCGCCGCTCGCGCGCATGAAGGCGTCAATCCCTATCGCCGTCGCGGCCAGCTCCTCCTCGCGCCCGCTCAGCTCGCTGAACGTCTCTCCCTGCCGCGACGCGAGCAGCCGATCCAGATAGGTGGTGTCGTAGCGGCCGGCGTGGTAGTCGGGCTGCCGCATCAGCCACAGAAAGAACGGGATCGTGGTGCGGATGCCGAGCACCTGGTACTCGCGCAGCGCGCGCGCCATGCGATCGACCGCCTCGGGGCGCGAGGCGGCCCACGCGACCAGCTTCGCGATCATCGAATCGTAGAAGACCGGCACCGTGTAGCCGACGCTCACCCCGCCGTCGTCGCGGATGCCAGGGCCGGCCGCCGGACGCAGGCCGCGGATCGTACCGGGAGACGGCATGAAGCCCTGATCCGGATCCTCCGCGTAGATGCGGCATTCGATCGCGTGGCCGTGCGGCGCGAGCGCGCGCTCGGGATCGACGTCGAGGCGGTCGCCGCGCGCGATGCGGATCTGCCACTGGACGAGATCGACGCTGGTCACCATCTCGGTGACCGGATGCTCGACCTGGAGCCGCGTGTTCATCTCGAGGAAGTAGAAGGAGCCGTCCTCGTCGAGCAGGAACTCGATCGTGCCCGCGCTGGCGTATCCCACCGCGCGCGCGACGGCGGCGGCGGCCGCCGCCATGGCGTGACGGAGCTCCGGCGTGACCGCCAGCGACGGCGACTCCTCGACAACCTTCTGGTGACGCCGTTGAATCGAGCACTCGCGCTCGACGAACGGCACGACGGTGCCGTGGTGGTCGCCGAGGAGCTGGATCTCGATGTGCCGCGGGCGCCGGATGCGCCGTTCGATGTAGATCGCCGTGTCGCCAAACGCGGAGCCCGCCTCCGAGCGCGCGGTCCGCACGGCGGACGCGAGCGACGCGGGATCCTCCACCGCGCGCATGCCCTTCCCGCCGCCGCCGGCGACCGCCTTCACGAGGAGCGGATAGCCGACGCGATCGGCGATGGCCGCGATCTCCGACTCGCCGACCGCGTCATCCAGCGGCCGTTCGGTTCCCGGAACGACCGGCACGCCCGCGCGAATCGCGGCGGCGCGCGCGGCGGTCTTGCTGCCCATCAGCGCGATCACGTCGGCCGTCGGGCCGACGAATGTCAGACCGGCGTCCTGGCACGCGCGCGCGAACGCGGCGTTCTCCGCGAGAAACCCGTACCCCGGGTGGACCGCGTCGGCGCCGGCGCGGCGCGCCACGTCGACGAGGCGATCGATCCGGAGGTAGCTCTGGGACGCCTCGCTCGGGCCGATGTGGAAGGCCTGGTCCGCCTCCCGGACGTGCCGCGCGTCGCGGTCGCAGTCCGAATACACGGCGACGCTCGGCAGCCCCATCTCGCGGCAGGCACGCATGATACGGACGGCAATCTCGCCGCGGTTGGCGATGAGGATTTTCACTGGGTGTACGGGGTAATTGTAACCGGTAAGGCAGCCCTAAAGGGCTGCGCAACACCGCCCCGTCCTGGACGGCAACACCGCCGCGTCATGGACGGCAACACCGCCGCGTCCTGGACGGCAACACCGCCCCGTCCTGGACGGCAACACCGCCCCGTCCTGGACGGCAACACCGCCCCGTCCTGGACGGCAACACCGCCGCGTCATGGACGGCAACACCGCCCCGTCATGGACGGCAACACCGCCGCGTCATGGACGGCAACACCGCCCCGTCATGGACGGCAACACCGCCCCGTCATGGACGGCAACACCGCCCCGTCATGGACGACCTGTTGCGCAGCCCTTTAGGGCTGCCATGGGTCTTTACAGCGGGATGTTCCCGTGCTTCTTCGGGGGATTCCGGTCGCGTTTGCCGTCGAGGCCGCCGAGCGCCGCGATGAGTTTCGCGCGCGTCTGGCGCGGCCGGATCACTTCGTCGACGAAGCCGCGGGACGCGGCGACGTACGGGTTCGCGAACTTCTCCTTGAACTCCGCCACCCGCTTCGCGCGCGCCGCGGCCTTGTCGGGGGCCGCGTCGATCTCCCGCTTGTAGAGGATGTTCACGGCCCCTTCCGGACCCATCACCGCGATCTCGGCGCTCGGCCAGGCGAAGTTGACGTCGGTGCGGATGTGCTTGCTCGACATGACGCAATAGGCGCCGCCGTACGCCTTCCGCGTAATCACCGTCAGCTTCGGCACGGTCGCTTCGGCGAAGGCGAACAGCAGCTTGGCGCCGTGCCGGATGATGCCGCCGTACTCCTGGCGCGTCCCGGGCAGGAACCCGGGCACGTCCTCGAAGGTCACCAGCGGAATGTTGAACGCGTCGCAGAAGCGCACGAACCGCGCCCCTTTCACCGACGCGTCGATATCGAGCGTGCCCGCAAGGTGCGCGGGCTGATTCGCGACGATGCCGACGGTCGTTCCGCCGAGCCGGGCGAACCCCACGATGATGTTCTTCGCGTAGTGCCGGTGCACTTCCAGGAACCCGCCGTCGTCGAACACCGACTGAATCAGGTCGTGCATGTCGTACGGCTGGTTCGGCGACTCGGGAATGAGGCGATCGAGCGCCTCGTCCTCGCGATCGGGCGGATCGGATGTTTCACGGCGGGGCGGGTTGTCGACGTTGTTGCCCGGCAGGTATCCGAGCAGCTCGCGGATGAGCCGCAGGCATTCGCGATCGTCGGCGACCGCGAAATGCGCCACGCCGCTCGTCGCGTTGTGCGTCATCGCGCCGCCAAGCTGCTCCTTGGTGACTTCCTCGTGCGTGACCGTCCTGATCACGTCCGGGCCGGTCACGAACATGTAGCTCGTGCCCTCGACCATGATGTTGAAGTCGGTGATGGCCGGAGAGTAGACGGCGCCGCCGGCGCACGGGCCCATGATGGCCGAGATCTGCGGCACGACGCCCGAGGCGAGCGTGTTGCGCAGGAAGATGTCGGCGTAGCCGCCGAGCGAGAGCACGCCTTCCTGGATCCGCGCGCCGCCCGAGTCGTTCAACCCGACCACGGGCGCGCCCATCTTCATCGCGAGATCCATGATCTTCACGATCTTCGCGGCATTGGTTTCCGACAGCGAGCCGCCGAACACCGTGAAGTCCTGCGCGAAGGCGTAGACCGGCCGCCCCTCCACGCGCCCCTGCCCGCAGACGACGCCGTCGCCGGGCACGATCTGCTCGTCCATGTCGAAGTCGCGGCAGCGGTGCGTGACGAGCTTGTCGACTTCCTGGAACGACCCCGGATCGAAGAGCAGGTCGATGCGCTCGCGCACCGTCAGCTTGCCTGCGTCGTGCTGCTTGCGCAGCCGCTCTTCGCCACCGCCAAGTTCGGCGCGGCGCTCCAGCTCCTCGAGATAACGAAGCGTGTCCATTCTTTACCGGGGGGCTTCGCCCCGCCGGACCCCCCACCTCCACCCCAGCGCGCACACGACGCGCATGGCGCGCGCGAAACGTTTGTTCATGTCCAAGCCCTAGGAGTCTTGAAGCCGGTCCGCCTCCGCCAAGGCTTCGGCGGGACGGGCCTACAGTTTAAAGCCCGCCTTTTCCCAGTCCTTCAGGAACTTCTCCAGCCCGATATCGGTCAGCGGGTGCTTGAACATCGCCTCGATGACGGCCGCCGGGCAGGTGCAGATGTCCGCGCCGAGGCGCGCGGCCTCGACGACGTGCATCGGATGCCGGACGGAGGCGACGAGCACTTCGGTGGCGAACTGGTAGTTCTCGTAGATGTCGACGATCTCTTCGATGAGATGCATGCCCGAGCCGGCGATGTCGTCGAGGCGGCCGATGAACGGGCTGACGTAGGTCGCGCCCACCTTGGCCGCGATGAGCGCCTGCACCGGCGAGAAGACGAGCGTCACGTTGACGTGCTTCCCTTCCGCCGACAGCGCCTTGCACGCCTTGACGCCTTCTTTCGTGAACGGCACCTTGACGACGATGTGCTCGTCAATCGACGAGAGATCGCGTCCTTGCGCGATCATCGCGGCGGCATCGGTGGCGACGACCTCGGCGCTGGTCGGCCCTTTCACGATCTGGCAGATCTTCTTCAGCAGCGCGCGGTAGTCGCCCCCCTCTTTGGCCAGCAGCGACGGGTTCGTCGTAATCCCGTCGATGATGCCGAGGGGAACGAGGGCTTCGATTTCCTTGAGGTTGCCCGAATCAATGAAGATCTTCATCGCATGTCCCGGATTGAGCGTTGGTGTACCTACCGGCCGACTCGCACGGCCAGCCCCACGGGGTTGGTCAGCTCGCCGACCCCCTGCACTTTGATCGTCACGCGGTCGCCCACCGCGATCGGTCCGATCCCCGATGGCGTGCCGGTCGAGATGATGTCGCCCGGCAGGAGCGTCATGACGGACGAGACGAACGCGACCAGCTCGCGGATCGAAAAGATCAGCTCTTTCGTGGAGGACGACTGGCGCCGCTGGCCGTTGACCCAGCCTTCGACGACCAATCCATCTTTCGCTTCCCAGTCCAGGCCGGTCGCGATGCACGGACCGACCGGCGCGAAGGTATCGAAGCCCTTGGCGCGCGTGTACTGGATGTCCTTCGCCTGGAGCTCGCGCGCGGTCACGTCGTTCACGCACGTGATCCCGAACACGTACTTGTGCGCCTCTTCCTCCGATACGTACCTCGCCGGCCAGCCGATGACGACGCCCGCTTCCGCCTCGTGATCGACCCGGCCGACCCCGGGCGGAATCACGATCGGGTCGTCCGGGCCGATGACCGCCGTGGACGGTTTGATGAAGATCATCGGCTCTTTCGGCAGCGGCTTGTTCCGCTCGGCGGCGTGATCCTTGTAGTTCAACCCGATGGCCACGATCTTCGACGGCAGCACGGGCGCCAGCACCTTGTAGCCGGACGCGGCGATCGGCGCGCCGGCGTCGTGGCGGCCGAAGATGTCGCCGTCGACGAGCCGCCACTCGCCGCTTTCTTCGACGGCGTACCGCGGCTGCCCGTTGTACTCGATCCGGTAATAGCGTTTCATCGTGCGGTCTCTTCGATGCGCGGCGACTGCGGGCCTGGATTCGATGCCTTGTCGACGGCCACCACGGCGTAGACGTACCGCACGCCTGGCTTCACCGTCTTGTCGACGAATTTGGTGTCCGCGAGGGGCGCGGTCATGAGCGGCAGCAGTTTGTCACCGGGCGCCTCGCCGCGCAAGACCACGTATCCCGCCAGATCGGGCTCGGCGTTCGCATCCCAGATCAGATCGACTTCACCGGGCACCGTCACCGCGCCGAGGCCCTTCGGCGCCGCGGGAGGGAACGTGTCGTGCGGCGTGACGCACTGATCTGCGGACGGCTCGCTCTCGATCGGCACGGCGCCCGCCTTCGCCACCGCGCGGACCGAGAAGCATTGCTCCGTCTCGAACTCCGGGCCGGGGCGCTCGAACTTGGGCTCGGCCAGCGGCGCTTCGTTCAGCGGCTTCGCGGTCCCTTTCCGATACACGTTGAACGACAGCGTCCGTCCCGCCGCGTCCGGCGGCGGCTTCCATTCGACGCTCAACGCCGTTTCGTTGTAGCTGACCGCGACGCCGTCGGGAGGCGGAGGCACCGCGACGAGCAGCAGCGTCCCGCGCACCGAGGGAGGGCCCCGGCGTCCGCCGCGGGTGATGGCGCGCGTGACGTAGACGCGCTTCGGATCCGTGTCCTGCGGCGCCGGCGTCGGCGGCGCCGCGCCGGGGGCCGCGGTCGCCGGCACCGGCTGCGGCTCCAGCTTCGGCAGCACCGCGGGCGTGAGCTTCTCCGGGGTCAGCGTCTCCGAAAAGGTCGCGACCTCGCCCTGTGCGGGCCGCGTGTCCGGCACCGTCTCCTGCGCGGGCGCCGCCCCTTCGACCGGCAGCGGCTTCACCTGGACGGTGCCAACGAGGTACTTCTTCGTCATCAGCATCAGGTTGGACGGCACGTCGTCACCGGGAGCCGCCGTGACGGCGTAGATCTCCACGCGATCGATATCGATCCGCCCCGGGCCGTTCGGACTCGTCGAGGGGATCGTGAACCGCAGCCGCGCCTCGGATCCTCGACGGACCAGCGACACGTCGGCGGGCGCGGCCGGCACCAGACGCAGCGGCGCGAGCGGCGGTCCTTTCTTGCCGCACCCGCCGGCGGCGATCCCGGCGCAGGCGAACGCCAGGGCGATAGAGGGCAGATGGAAGCGGAAGCGCGCGGCAGTCACAGGATGTATCGGGAAAGATCGTCGTTGCCGACGATATCGGCGAGCATGCGATCGACGTACGCGCCGTCAATCGTGACGTCCTTGTCGGTCAGGTCCGGCGCGTCGAACGACACTTCGTCGAGCAGCTTCTCCATCACGGTGTGCAGCCGCCGCGCGCCGATGTTCTCGGTGCGCTCGTTCACGAGCGTCGCGAAGTCGGCGATGCGCCCGATGGCCTCGTCGGTGAACCGCACCGTGAGGCCTTCTGTCGACAGCAGCGCCGTGTACTGCTTGATGAGCGCGTTCTTCGGCTCGGTGAGGATGCGCACGAAATCCTCGCGGCCGAGCGCCTCCAGCTCCACGCGGATGGGAAACCGTCCCTGCAGCTCGGGGATGAGGTCCGACGGCTTCGAGACGTGGAACGCGCCGGCGGCGATGAACAGGATGTGGTCGGTGCGCACCATCCCGTACTTCGTGTTCACCGTCGTGCCTTCGACGATCGGCAGGATGTCGCGCTGCACGCCCTCGCGGCTCACGTCGGGTCCCTGTCCGCCCTCGCGCCCCGCCACTTTGTCGATCTCGTCGACGAAGATGATGCCCGCCTGCTGGACGCGCTCGACGGCCGCGCGCGCGACCGTCTCCATGTCGACCAGCTTCTGCTCCTCTTCCTGCGCCAGCGCCTCGAGGGCGGCGGGCACCGTGAGGCGCCGCTTCTTCATGCGCCCCTGGAACAACCCCGGCAGCATGTCCTTCATGTTGATGTCGACTTCCTCGACCGAGGAGCCGGCGATGATCTCGAAGGAGGGGAAGCTCTTCTCGCGGACGTCGATCTCCACCTGCTTGTGATCGAGCCGGCCGGCGCGGAGCTGCTCGCGCAGCTTCTCCCGCGTCCGCTGCGCCTGCTCGCGGATGGCGGCCGCCTGCTCGTCGTAGTCGGGGGCCGGCGGCAGCGGCGGCAGCAGCAGATCCAGCACGCGCTCCTCGGCGCCCTGCCGCGCCTTCTCGCGCACTTCGGCCAGCCGCTCCTCTTTCACCATGTCCACCGCGAGCTCGACGAGATCGCGGACCATCGACTCGACGTCGCGGCCGACGTAGCCGACCTCGGTGAACTTCGACGCTTCGACCTTGATGAAGGGGGACTGCGCCAGCCGCGCGAGGCGGCGGGCGATCTCGGTTTTGCCGACCCCGGTCGGGCCGATCATCAGGATGTTCTTCGGCGCGATCTCCTCCGCCATTTCCGCCGGCAGCTTCTGGCGGCGGCCCCGGTTGCGCAGCGCGATCGCCACGGCGCGCTTCGCCTGGTTCTGCCCGATGACGTGCTTGTCGAGCTCGGCCACGATCTGGCGCGGCGTCAGGGATTCGGCGTTGGACACGGTTGTTTCCGGCAGGTAGATGGGCATCCGCGGGTTCGTCAGAGCGTCTCGATCGTGATCGTCGAGTTGGTGTAGATGCAGATCGCCGCCGCGATCTCCATCGCCTGCGCGGCGATTTCACGCGCGTCGAGCTCGGTATGCCGCGCGAGCGCCTTCGCCGCCGCCAGCGCAAAGGCCCCGCCGGATCCGATCGCAATGATCCCGTCGTCGGGCTCGATCAGATCGCCGTTGCCCGAGAGCAGGTAGGTCTGCTTCGCGTCCATCACGATGAGCATCGCCTCCAGGCGCCGGAGCAGCCGATCGGTGCGCCAGTCCTTCGCGAGCTCCACGGCCGAGCGCTCGAGGTTCCCGCGATACTGTTCGAGCTTGGCCTCGAACCGCGAAAACAGCGCGAAGGAGTCGGCGGCCGAGCCCGCGAAGCCCGCCAGGATGCGGTCGTTGTACAGACGGCGTATCTTCTTCGCGGACTGCTTGACGACCGTGTCGCCGAAGGTGACCTGGCCGTCGCTGGCCATCACGGTCATGCCGCGCTGACGGACGGCCAGAACTGTCGTGGCGTGAAACATCGGTTTTCGGAGTGTATCAAAAGAGCTTCGCTGCCGTGGCTCTGGGCTCGGGGCTCGCAGCCAGCCACGCGCGAAGGCGGGCGGCCACGCGTGAAGGCGGGCGGCCACGCGCGAAGGCGGGGCCTGTCCCCTCGGTGAGACTGGCTGCGGTGGGAAAAGGACAGATCCGGCGGCAAAAAAAGGCGTAAGATACAGAAAACCGGGGGAACTGAAGCTCGGCTTCTGGCAGTGCGATTGCTTGGACAGACGGGGGAAGGGCCCCAAAAGGACTCGAATTACGGGTTGCGGGCCCGAGGTTTTCCGCAGGAGATGCTCATGACTCGCCACAGATTGACCATCGCAGCGACGGCGGCCTTCGCGCTGACCCTCGCGCCCGTCTGGGCCCAGGAAAGGCAAGCCGGCCCTCCGCAGGCGGGTTCGCGGACGAGCAACGGCGATACCGTCGGTTCGGCCGCGCCACGCGGCGGTTCGAGCCCGTCTTCGTCGAATCCCTCCTCGTCCGGCTCGGCTGTGTCGCGGGGCGGCGATTCGAGCTCGCCCTCGTCGTCCGGCTCGGCCGGGTCGGCGGCGTCCTCGATGGGCGCGATGCCCGGCACCTGGTCGGCTCGGGCCGGCCGCCGCGCGCCTGAGCGGCCGATGGGCCCGATGAGCATGGATTTCGATCAGCGCCGGGGCGGCGGCAGCGCCACCGGACGAGCCGTTCCGCGCGGCGGCGGATCGTCGGGCGGCACGACGACGGTCGTCACGGGCGGCGGCGGGTCGCGGCCGTCAGGCGGCCACGAAGGGACCGCGGTGCCGCCGTACAGCCGTCCGCGCGACGGACGCACGCCCACCGGCTCGGTCACCACGCGGACCAGCCCGCTCCCGGACAAGTGGCGCCCGGGCTACACCACCGTTTACGACCCGTACTACTACGGCTACTACGACCCGTACTATTCCCGGTACGGCTACAGGGGCATGTATTCGCCGTACTGGATGCCCAGCTACGGTTTCGGCTTCGGCTACTTCGCGTATGACCCGTTCCTGTTCGGCAGCGGGCTCTACGATCCGTATGGCTACGGTGGCTACGGCGGCTACGGTTACAGCGGCTACAGCGGCGGCAGCGGCAGCTATCAGGTGCGGTACCGCGACGCGGGATCGCTCCGGCTGAAGGTGAAGCCGAGCGACGCGCAGGTCTACATCGACGGCTACTACGTGGGCGTGATCGACAGCTTCGACGGCACGTTCCAGCGGCTGAGCATCGACGCGGGGGCGCACAAAGTCGAGCTCCGCGCCGAGGGGTACGAGACGGTGCAGTTCGAAGTGATGGTGCCGCCCGGAGACACGATCGTCTACAAGGGTGAGATGAAGCGCATCCACTGAGGATGCTGTCCGCGGTCGCGCTGATTTCGGGCCTCTACGATGTCATCGTAGGGGCCCTTTTATTGTGCGCCGCCGGCCGTTTCGCCGCGGCATTCGGCGTCGCGCCCGCCACGCCGCCCATCTTCTCGGACCTCAACGGGCTCTTCCTCGTCGTCATCGGCATCGGCTACTACTTCCCCTGGCGCGACCCGGATCGGTACCGCAGTTACATGTGGCTGATGGGGCCGGCGCTGAAAGGGGCCGGCGCGGCCGCGTTCCTGCTGGACTATCTGCTGCGCGGCTCGCCGCGCGGGTTCCTGCTCTTCTCGGCCAGCGACGGCCTGCTCGCAGCGCTCACGCTCTGGGCGCTGCTCGCAAGCAGCAGGCAGCCGGCTGCGGGCAGCAGGCAGCGTATCCCGAAGTAGCAGGCAGTAGGCAGCGTGTTCCGCTGTTCCGCTGTTCCGCTACCACGCTGAACCGCGCCGACGGCTTTGTGTCAGGAAGCGCAGTCGCGCGACCCGATCGTACCCGCGTTCAGAAAATTGTGATTACGAATGCGCCGTGATCCAAACCAATCGGCCGTGATCGTCTTCGTGCCCTTTGTGCGCTTCGTGGTCTTCGTGCGGAAAGATTGTGAACATGAATGCAGCGTGATCCGGACCACCCAGCCGGCCAGCACGCAGCCCGCAGCAGGCAGGCGCGTCTCGCTGCCAGCTGCATGCTGCCTGCCGCATGCTACTGTCGTCGTGCGAAGAGGAAGTAGACGGGGATGCCGGTCGCGATCACCGCGACGCCGACGAGGGCCATGGATCCGTTCCGGAGGATCTCGTTGACCACGATCACCGCGCTCGCGGCGACGAAGATCGCGGGCGCCCAGGGATAGCCCCACGCGCGGAACGGACGCGGCGCGTCCGGCTCACGGCGCCGCAGCACGAAGACCGCGGACACCGCAATCGCGGCGAACAGCACCACGGCGAATCCGGTGTAGCTCACGAGCTGCGACAGCGTGCCGCAGAGGACGAGCACGCCGCTCCAGAGGCCCTGCGCGGCGATCGCGGACGCGGGCGTGCGGAATTGCGCGTGGACGGTGGCCGCGCGCGGCAGGAACATGCCGTCGCGCGCCATCGCGTAATACACGCGCGGCCCCGCCAGCACCATCGCGCTGACGCTGGCCGCGATGCTGATGATGGTGAACACCGCCAGCAGGTCGCCCGCCGCGAATCCGAAGAGGCGCTCCGCGACGGTGTCGACGAGCCGCCCGCCGGGCAGCGCCGCGATCTCGCCGACGGGCAGCGCGTAGAGATACAGCAGGTTCAGCGTCACGTAGATGATCACGACGGCCACCGTGCCCAGCCCCAGCGCGAGCGGGACGTTGCGCCCAGGATCGCGCACTTCCTCGGCGACGTACGCGGCGGCGTTCCAGCCCGAATAGCTGAACATCACGGGGACGAGCGCGAGCATGATGCCCGTCATCGGGAGCACCGTGACGCCGTCCACGTGCGCGATATCGCCGCGGCCGAACGCGAACCCCAGCGCCACGAAGGTGACGAGCGCCGTGACCTTCACCGATGCGAGCACGTTCTGCAGGAAGCTGCCGGGACCGACCCCGCGCATGTGCACGAGCGACAGCGCGGCGATGGCGGCGAGCGCGACGACCGCCTTCGGCGACACGATCAGCGGCAGCAGCGGGATCGGAATCGTGAAGATTGGCGTGTCGCTGCCGGCCGCGGGAACGAACCGGCCGATGTAGTCGGCGAGCGCCACGGCGCCCGCCGCAATGGCGCCGGAGAACCCCGCGACAAACGACGTCCATCCCGTCAGGAACGCGGCGAGCGGCCCGTACGCGTCGCGGAGGTACACGTACTCGCCCCCCGCGCGCGGCCTGAGCGCCGCCAGCTCCGCGTAGGCCATCGCTCCCGCGAAGGCCAGCGCACCGCCGAGCAGCCACACGAAGAGGATCGCGCCCCCGCTCGGAAGCATGCCGGCGATCAGCACCGGAACGAAAAAGATGCCGCCGCCGATGACGTTGGAAATGACGATGGCTGCCGCGTCGAGCGGACCCAGCCGCCGTTCGAGTGACAGGGCCGGCGGTCGGGCATCGGCCGTCGAAGGGAGGGACATGTCGCGCGGCACGGCTGGCTGCGCTTATTGAGTGAGCAGCAGCCGCGGGATCTTGAGGCGGTGGAGCTCCACCCATTGCCCCGAGCCGTACTTCGCGAAGACCTGCACGTCCATGTCGACGAAGTGGGGGTTCTTGAGCATCTCCATGCGCGACTGCGGCGGCTCCCCGGTGTAGCCGAACTTCGATCGCACCGTCGTGGGGGCCGTCTTGTTGCCGTCGGTGAAGTCCACCTTCTGGATGTACACCTCGTCGTAGTGTTCCGTGTCCCCTTCGGCCCTGAACACGAGGTTGAGCGCGAGGGCGGGAATGTCCGGCACTGCCTTCTCCAGCCGGAAGGTGACGCTCGGCACCAGCTTGTTCTTGCCCTCGACCACCCCGGCGTCGAACCAGCCCGAGGAGACGTCCGTGACCTTCAGCGACTGCTTCAGGTCGATGTTCGGCGTGCAGGCGCCCGTCATCACCCCGGCGGCCGCGACCAGCGCGAGTGTGCAGCGGTTCATGGGCGGATTGTAGCTCAGAACTCGCGGTGCTCGACCTTCTTCCTGACCTCGTCCCGCGTGATGCGCCCGGCGAAGTAATCGCCCAGATCGCTCCCCTTGATCCGGAGCACCAGCGTCTGCGAGTCGCGGATTTCCCCCGGCACCGTCGAGGCCTCGCTGGCGCGCAGCGCCACCGAGAGCCACTCGCCCGGCTGCACGTTCATCGGCCGGCTGTATTCGAGCATCGCGTCGATGATCGACGTGATGACCGCCGCCGTGTACTGCGTGTCCGGATCGTCCGCCACGACGACGCTCTCGGCGAGGCTGTTCGCGGTCCGCGGCATGGCGTTGGACTGCTGCGGCTCGAGCCGCTTCGCCAGATCGCGCTCGCGCTGCATCTGCGCCATCGTCATCTCGACGCTCGGCTGCAGCCCCGGAATGTCCACGTCGAAGAACACGCCGTAGCCGTCGAGCATGAAGCCCCGCGCGCGCGCCTGGCCCATCGTCATGATGACGACCCCGGGGTTGACGGTGCGCACCTCGCGGCTGGCGCGCTCGGCGCCGATGACGACGGCTTTCGCGAGCACGCCCTCGAAGACGCCGATGTGATCGCGGCGCGCCGCGATGTCAGCCGGCGTCAGCGCGGGTGCCGGCACGCTCGCCGGCTGGACGGGCTGCGCGGGGGCGGGCGGCGGCTGAACGGGCGGCAGCTCCTGCACCGCCGGGGGCGCCGTCTGGGGAGGCGCCGTCGGAGGAGGCGCCGTCGGCGGCGGTACGGCCTGTGACACGGTGAGCACGAGCGCAAGCACGATGGGTGTCATGACGATTGTTCCTCCGGCGTCACTTCGACGGCTGCTGCTGCGCGACGAGGCGCAGCGCGTTGAACATCCGGTTGTCCCGCAGGGCGTTCTCGCCCGAGGCGGCCTGCAGCCCCTGCTGCATCATCGCAAGATCGACCCGGCGCTGCCTGTCCACCTCGCGCGCGAGCGCGTTGATGCGCAGCACCAGCTCGCGCTGCTGCCGCGTCTCGCTCTGCGACAGGATGTTCCTCACGGTTCGCACGACCTCGGCATCCGACATCCCCCGCGTCCCGGCGAGCTGGGTGGCGGGCGCCGTCCGGCTTGCGGTCGCTTCGAGATCCCGCAGGCGCCGATCGACCGCCGCGAGCTCCTGAGTGAAGTCCACGGGAGACGCCGCCGCCGCCGCGGCGTCTGGCGCCGCGGGCATGGCGGGGGAACCGCCGCGATTCCAGCCGGTGCGCACGACGAGGCCCTCGCTGCCATACCGCACTTCGATGTGGGCGAGCGCGGCGGCGGCGGCCAGCACGAGCACGGCGGCGGCCGCCAGGCCCCACGCCGGCGCCACCCACGGCCGCCGCGCGACGGTCACACCCGTGCGGACGATCTGAAAGCCAAGGTCGGACTCCGGAGGAGACCACGCGCGCATGCGGACGCGCGTGGATCTCAGCGCGTCGAGATCGGACCGGCACTCGGCGCAACCCGCCAGGTGCGTTTCGAACGCGCGGCGCCCGGCCTCGTCGGCCTCGTCGTAAAGATAGGTTACGAGCAGTTCTTTGCCTTCACACATGGGTATTCTTCCGTGCGATGTCGCGCGGCTCGAAAATGCTTTCGACACCCGCGTCTTGCAGTTGTTTCCGCAGCACGCTCAGCCCCTGGTACAGGCGTGTCTTGACGGTGCTCAAGGGGCAATCCAGGAGATCGGCGATCTCCTGGAACGTGAGGCCGTGGTACTCCTTCATGATGATGGCCGTGCGCTGCTCGTCGGGCAGGAGCGACATGACCCTTCCCACCGCGCGCCCGAGCTGCCGGCGCGTGACGAGATCTTCGATCGACTCGGACGGCGTCGCCTCGCCCGCCAGCTCGATGATGTCGACCCCTTCGGGGGCCTGCATCACGGGCGCGCGGCGCTCGCGCCGGATCCAGTCGCGGCAGAGATTCAGGGTGATCCGATAGAGCCAGGACGAGAACTTCGCCTGTCCCTTGAACCCGCTCAGCGCCCGGTAGGCGCGCAGAAACGTCTCCTGCGCGACGTCGCGGGCGTCTTCCTCCCGGCCGATGACCCGGTAGGCAAGGGCATAGATCGGCCGCTCCCAGCGCAGGACGAGCTGGTTGAAGCTGTCGAGATCGCCCCCCCGCGAGCGGGCGACCAGCTCTTCGTCGGTCGACGTCATTCGGGCAATGTCACGTGATCCGTGGTCGAATCCGGTCCGGCCGGCCGCCCGCCGTCCACCAGATTAGACGCCGGGCGGGGTCCGTCAGTCGGAGCCTCCAGTTTACCTTTTGCCTGCAGGCTGTAGAATGCGGACGCCACCCCAGATGAGCCCCAGGATCCCTTTCTCCACCTTGGCCCGAGCCGTCGCCGACGGGGCGCAGCCGGCCGAACTGCTGCTCGAGATGCACCGCGACGTCCTGGCGGCGCTCGGGGGCTCCGCCTCGGTCCTGCTGGAGCGGCTCGTGCCGTCCGGCCCCTACGTCGCCACGTCGGGACGGGGGTTCACTGATCTTGGAGGCGCCTGGCTGGAGGCCGCCGACGCGGAGCGCCTCGACCGGCTCGCCGCGACAGGCCCGGCGCTCGCCACGCTTGACGGGCTCGCACCGCTGCAGCACCGGCTCGGTTCGTCCCAGGCGCTCGTCGTCCGCATCGCCGGGCCGGGCGCGCCCGGCTTCCTGGTCGTCGCCGCGCCCGCCGCGCCGGCGCCGGAAGCGCTCGCCCTCGCGGACCGGCTCGGCCTCGAGTTCGGGCTGGCGCTCGAACTGGCGCGGCTCGGCCGGGATGCCGCCTTCCACCGTCGCATCCAGGAAGTGCTCCTGGTTTTCTCGCGCGGGGTGTCGGGCACCCTGAGCCTGGACGGGGCGCTGCGCTCGCTCGCGCAGGACGTCAACACGCTGTTCGCCACCGCCCGCACGTCCGTGTGGCTCCACGATCGCCGCGCGCACAAGCTGATGCGCCACGCGGTCTCCGACGGCGACGAGGAGGCCCGCACGATTGCGACCGATTCGCCGGAGCCCGCCGCGCGCGGGATGCGCCTCGATCGCGCCGAGTTCATCGAGGCGGGCGGCGGGCGCGTGCTCATCGCCCCGCTTCGCGGCTGGCGGCGCGCGCTCGGCACGCTCGTCGTCGAGGGGCTTCCACCCGACGCCGACGAAGCGCACCTGCGGGAGGCGGCGTACGAGATCGGACGGCAACTGTCGGTCGCCATCGAGAACGTCCACCTCCTCGCGGAGGTCATGCAGCAGCGGCGGCTGCTCGAAGACATCTTCAACTCGCTCACCGATCTCGTCGTCGTCGTGGACAACCAGTTGCGCGTCGTGCAGATGAACCACGCGTTCGCCACACGGGCGAGCAGCCGCGCACCGGCCGAGCTGAATCAATCGCTGGAGGCGCTGGTCGGGCCGGAGATCGCCGGCTGGGTGGCGGAAGAGGAGGCGGCGGCGCAGGAACCCGGCGGCGCCGCGCGATCGCGGCAGTTCGAGGACGACCGGCTCGGCGGCACGTTCACCGTCACCGTGACGCCGCTCATCAATCAGGACGGCGACCCGGTGGGACGCGTGGCCGTCGCCAGGGACATCACCCGGCAGATGCGGCTCGAGGCCGAGCGTGAAGGCCTGCGCCAGCAGCTCGCGCAATCGGAGAGGCTGGCCTCGCTCGGACAGTTCGTCGCCGGCATCGCGCACGAGATCAACAATCCGCTGCAGGGGGTCCTCGGACATGTCGAGCTGCTGATCGACGGCGCGGAAGTGGCGCGGCCCGTGCGCGCGACGCTGCGCCAGATCTACCAGGAAGGCGACCGGGCCGCGAAGATCGTCCGCGACCTGCTGGTGTTCACCGGGTCGCGGCAGATGGGCAGAGAGAAGGTCCGGGTCGACCGGATCGTCGCGCGCAGCCTGGCGAGCCGCCGCGCGGCGCGCGCGCGCGCGCACGTCGAGGTCACGCGTGAGATCGACGCGGAGGCGCCGCAGGTGCTCGGCGACCCGCTGCGGCTGCAGCAGGCGTTCGTCAACGTCCTCGTCAACGCCGAGCACGCGACGGCGGAACAGGATGGCCCCCGCCGGATCGCGGTGAGCGTCGGGAGATCGGCGGAAGGGATGGTACGCGTCGCGATCCGCGACAACGGCCCCGGCATTGCCGCCGAGGTGCTGCCGCGGATTTTCGATCCGTTCTTCACCACGAAGGACGTCGGCCGCGGCACCGGGCTCGGCCTGACGATCACGTACGGGATCATCCAGGAACATCACGGCACGATTTCGGCCGCGAACGCGCCCGGCGGAGGCGCGCAGTTCACGATTGACTTGCCGGCGGCGGAGTAGTTGGGAGCTGGGAGCTGGGAGTTTGCGCGGGAGCGAACCCAAAGGGGTCGCGACCTTACCTCAAAGTCTGATAGAGTCATGTCCATCGAATGGACGAGAGCTTCCTGACCACGGGAGAGGTACTCGAGTACCTTCAAGTCAACCTGCGGACTGTCTACCGGCTGATCAAGGCCGGGCGGATTCCCGCGGTGCGGGTCGGGCGTCAATGGCGCTTCCGCAAACTCGACATCGACGCGTGGCTCGAGACGCAGCGCCCGCGTGGCATCCGCGCCGCCGTGGCGCAGCCGGCGCGCGCCGCCGCCGCGACCGGCCGGCCGCGCGTGCTCGTGGTGGACGACGAGGCGACCATCCGCGATCTCCTGGCGAAGACGCTCGCGCTCGCGGAGTACGACGTCGATCTCGCGCCGGACGGGCGCACGGCGCTCGACCGCCTGCGGATCATCCCGTATGACCTGCTCATCACGGATCTGAAGATGCCGGGCGTCGACGGGCTCGCGGTCATTCGCGAAGCGCGACGGCTCAAGGCGGACATTCCGGTCATCATCATCACGGGCTACTCGACCGAGGCGAGCGCGATCGAAGCCGTGAACCTCGGGGTCTCGGGCTATCTCACCAAGCCCTTCCGTGTGCCGCGAGTCCTGGCAGCCGCAGCGAAGGCTCTCGGCGAGTAGCTGCACGGATCTGCACACAATTTCACGCTTTTTCTCACAATCCCATCGATCCTCAAAAATTCACGAGCTTCAGGCTCAAAAAGGGCTTGACGTCCGCGGTTGGCAGAGCTATATTCTGCGGTGTTAATGTCATATAGAGTTCCTTAAGAGACTTTATATGACTGACATGAACGGCACTTTATATGTCACTTTACGACTCAGGCGCGGCGACTCAGCGGGCGATAGCGTTTTTGACCACCGAGGAAGTGCTGGGCTATTTGCGGGTGACTCCTCGGACGATTTACCGGCTGATCAGGAGCGGCGAGCTGCCCGCCGTCCGCATCGGCCGGCAGTGGCGGTTCCGGCGCACCGACCTCGACAACTGGCTCGACCGGCAGCGGGCGGTCACTCTCTAAGGCGTTCACAAGGGCTCCCACCGCCGGCGGCACGCCGGCGGGTATCAGGACGTCAGCTTCGTGCCCACTTCCCCGCCACAGGCGCGGGAAGGTAATCACTCTGGAGCGGTAGTCATGAGGAAAACAGTTTGGAGCGGCATCGTCGCGGCGGCGGCAGTTTTGTGCTTCTCGGCTCCGGTGTTCGCGCAGGCGGTGGCGAACGGATCGATCGGCGTCACCGTCACGGTGTCCGCCAAGGCCAAGCTGACGCTCGGCGCGGCGTCAGTCACCTTCGCTGACGCGGACCCCGAAACCGTGCCGTCACTCTCGTCGGGGGCCATCACGATCGACGTGAAGGCGCGCACCACCACGAACGGCGCGGTCACCTTGACGGTGCTCGCGGGCGGAGACCTCACGTCCGGAAGCGACACGATCGCGATCACGAACCTGACGTGGTCCGTCGCCGGCAGCGGCTTCGTGGCCGGCGCCAACGACAAGACCACGGCACAGACGGTCGGCTCCTGGACCGGATCCGGCACGCCCTCGGGCACGCACACGCTGGCGCTGCCCAACAACTGGACCTACGCCACCGGTTCGTACGTCGCGACGCTGAATTACACCCTGACGGCCCCATAGCCGATAAGTAGAGATGCCGCCCGGGCCACGGACCGGGGTCAGACCACGTCTGGCCCCGGTCCGCCCCCAGGATGGCGGCATTTCTACATGCGGCACCTCTTCGCCCTGCTCGTCGTCGCCCTCTGGCCGGCCCTGGCCGAGGCGCAGACCGACAGCGCCACGCTGAACGCGGCGTTCACCGGCCTCGCGCGCCTGTCGTTTTCCGCCAACTCCATCACGTTCGTCGACGCCGACCCTGACTTCGTTCCGCAGGTCTCCAGCTCGCCGGCCACGATCACGATCAGCACGAAAGCGCGGGCGTCGAGCGGCGGGACGGTGACGCTGTCGGTGCAGGCGAGCGATGATCTCCGGTCGGGCGTGGCCACGATTCCCGCAAGCCACGTCACCTGGACGGTCAGCGGCGCCGGTTTCCTCGGCGGGACGCTGAGCGCCACGGCCGCGCAGACCGTCGCGACGTGGACCGGTTCCGGCGTGCGCTCCGGCACGCAGTCGTTCTACTTTCGCAACCTGTGGACGCATCCCACCGGCACCTACACGCTGACGATGCTGTACACGTTGAGCGCCGCATGACGACGAGCCGCCTCCCGATCGTCGCGGTGCTCGCGGCGGCGGCGGCGCTGGGCCAGGCGTCCCCCGCGCGCGCGCAACGCCTCGAGCTGACGCTGTCGCCGCGCGTGGTGACCTTCACGTCGAGCGACCCCGACACGGTGCCGATTGTCGCCGCCGCGCCCATCCAGGTGACGTACCGCGTGCGCCAGAACAACGGACCCTGGACGCTGTCGGTGCTTGCCGCCGGCGACCTAATTTCCGGGGCCTCAACGGTCGATATCTTTAACGTCACCTGGACGGCGACGCCGGCACCTCCATTTCAGAACGGGACGCTCAGCAAGACCGTGGCGCAGACGTTGGCGTCTGGCAGCGGCAACGTCAATCCGACGGCGACCGGTTCGGTGACATTCCGAGTGGCAAATTCATGGACCTACGACGCCGGCACGTACACGCAAACCGTCATCTTCACGTTGAGCGCGCCCTGATCGCGGCGCTGGCCGCGACGGCGCTGTACGCCAGTCCCGCGGCCGCGCAGCTCTCGGTCGAGGTCTCGCCGCTGCGGCTCGAGCTGCAGGCAGGCCCCGGCAGCACGACCACGCAGGCGATCACCGTCACGAACGCGGGCAAGGAACCCATCCGCGTGCGCGCGACGCTCAGCGACTGGGATCTGTCGAGGGACGGCGCGCCGCAGTTCGAGAGCGCGGTGGTGGACGGGCCGTTTTCCGCGACGCGCTGGGTGCGTGTCGCCCCGCCGGAGCAGGTGATCGAGCCGGGCAAGGAAGCGACGGTCCGCTTCAGCCTGGCGGTCCCGCAACAGGTGACGCCCGGCGGCTACCGGACGGGCGTGCTGTTCGAGTTCGGGCCGGCCACGGGCGATCCCGCCGCGCTCGCGCGGTCGGTCATGTTCAAGAGCCGCATTGCGTCGCTCATCTACGTCAACATCGGCCAGCCGCCCATGTCCGGCGAGCTGGCGGACCTGCGGCAGCGCACCCTCGGCCCGCAGACGCAGATCGTGGCCACGCTCAAGAACACCAGCCGGCGCACGGTGCGCACGAAGGGCACCCTCATCGTGTACGACGCGACCGGCAAGGTCGTGCGCGAGGTGCCCGTGCCGGACGTGCCGCTGCTGCCCGAGAGCGAGCGCGACGTCGCCATCGTCGTGCTCGACGCCGCCAGCACCAACGCCAAGGCGATCGCGCTCCCGCCCGGCGACTACCGCGTCGAAGCGAAGATCGACATGGGGCTTGCGGCCGTCATCGTCGGCGAGACCACGCTGAAAGTCCCGAAGCAATAAGCCATGCGCCAGATCCTCATGCTCTCCATGGGACTGGCGGCGGGACTTGTGACCCTTCCGGCCGCACCGCTCGAAGCCCAACAGGGATCCGTGCAGGTGTCGGGAGCCGTGCAGGGAGTGACCGGCGACCCCCAGCGCACCGGCGGGCAGAACCGGTTCGACCCCGACTTTGGGATCGCGTGGCTCCAGCCCGGATCGAAGTTCGGCATCTTCCAGATGGACGTGCGCGGCACGCGCCGCCAGGATCGCGCGCACTTCGGCAAGACCTACTTCGCGTTCCGCGACATCAAGCAGGGCACGATCAAGTGGACCATCGAAGGCGGGGACGCGTACTTCAGCCCGCCGCTTGGGGACTACAAGTTCTCCAACCTGTCGGCGCCCACCATCACGTTCAACGGCGCCGCCGTCTCCGCCCGGACGGCCCGTAGCAGCCTCACGGTGCTCGGCGGGTCCACGACGGCCTGGCGGAACATCTTCGGCGCCGATCCCGAGGCGCTCGGGCAGTCGATCGGCGTCGCGCGGGCGTCGCATCGCCCCACCGCCCGTCTCGAGCTGACGGCGCGCGCCTCGCGCATCCGCACGAAGAACCTGAAGGAGTTCAGGTACACGATTGCGGCCAGCGACCAGGCGGGAGGCAGCGTGCGATGGTGGATCGTGCCGTCGCTGCAGATCGTCGCCGACGCCAGCGCCGTCTCCTATCGTCGCGCCGGCAGTGCCGTCCGCGAGCGCGATGAGTCGATGATGTTCGGGGCGAGCTGGCTGCACTCCCGCGGGTGGCTGCAGGTCAATGCCGTGCGGTTCTCGCCGGGAGAATTCGCCGCGCTCAACTACCCGCTCCAGGATCGCGAAGGGGTGTTCGCGGCCGGGGACTACTCGGTCTGGTCTCGGGTGCGCGTCTTCGCCGGATGGGAGGCGTTCCGGACCAACCTGGACCCGGGCGCGTCGGCGGCGGCGGCCACGCCCGTGCCCCGAAGCGAGGGAACCCGGCAGTTCGGCGGCGTGCGCATCCAGATCCTGCAGCGTTCGATGATCACGTTCCATGCCGAGCAGGGCGACCGGCAGTCGCGTCCCGTACGACTCGGCTTCGGGCTGGCGACCGACAGCGACACCGGGTCGTGGGCGGCGGAATGGCAGTCGGCGGTGGGCCGTATGAATGCCTTCGCCCGGTACTCCGTGCGCGAGAACGTGGACCGCGCGGGAGGCCCCGGCACCTACACGCAGCACGACGGATCGACGCAGCTGTTTCTCCGGCTCGGGACGTGGACCCAGATCTTCGGCACCGCCATCGTCACGCGCAACGAGCTCGCGGCATCAGGGGGCAGCACCTACTGGCAGGCGGGCGGGGGCGCGCAGGTGCGCGTCGGGCGCGACCTGTATCTGCGCACGGAAGGGACCGCCGCCCGCAGCATCGACCTGCTCACGCAGAGCTTCGTGCCGCGCGAGTCGATGAGCGCGGGGCTCAACGGGCAGCTCACGCGCTGGACGTCGGTGTCGTTCAACGTGAACGTGGATCGCGCGCCGATGCCGTCGCTGGCCGGCAGCCCGTGGATGACGCGGTCGATGCTTCGCGTCGTGCGCACGCTGCCGACCGGATCCTCCTACACGCCGAATGGAAACGGTAACGGCATCGACCCCAGCCGCGGTACGGGCATCGTGTCGGGCTTCGTGTTCGCCGACTGGAACGCGAACGGCGTGGCCGACGCCGGCGAGAACCCGATCGAGGGCATCCCGCTGCGCGCCGGCACGACCGCGGTGGCCACGACCGGACGCGATGGACAGTTCACGTTCAAGAGCGTGCCCGCCGGGCTGCGTCAGATCGGACTCGACACGTCCGCGCTCCCGGTGGACTTCGATCCGCCCGCGGTCGCGTCGATCCAGGTCGAGCTGTCGCGCGGCGACACGCGCAAGGTGGCGTTCGGCTTGATTCCCCTCGGCACGATCGAGGGCAGAGTCATCCGCGACGTCAACAAGAACGGAAAGGCCGATCCGGCGGACGAGCCTCTCGACGGCGCCATCCTGATACTGGACGGCGGGATGCGATCCGAACAGGCGCGGAAAGGCCGGTATCGCTTCGACGCGGTGAGGAGCGGCGCCCACACGTTGAAGCTGCTGATCGAGTCGCTGCCCGAGGGCGCGGCCATCACGGGCGCCGCGGAGGTGCCGGCGCCGCTGACGCGCGACCGCCTGTCGCTGGATATTGCGTTTCTCGTCGCCGTCGAGAAGCGGCCGGAGATTCGCAAGGTGTTTCCACCCAAGGGGGGCGGGGCGTCCGCGGCACCCGCGGGCCGCCAGCAGAAGACACCGCCCGCGGCCGCAGGCCGCCAGCCCTCCGCGACCAGGCCCCAGGCCCCTGCCGTCCCGCTTGTCCCGGCGCCTGCCTCGCCGAAGCTGCGAAGCAGCGAAGGCGGGGCGAAGCCGGTCTACCTCTTTGCCGTACAGGTCGCTGCGCTCCTGAATCGCGACAGCGCCGCGGCGCTCGTGCGCGAACTCAAAGCCGCCGGGCTTCCGGTCTACTTGCTCGAGTCGCCCGATGCCCCCGATTCACTGGTTCGCGTGCGCGTGGGACCGTTCAAGTCGCGCACGGCGGCCGAGCGCGCGGCACGACGCCTCGAGCGGCAGCGCGGCGGCAAATTGTGGGTGATTAAGGAACGCTGAGGACGAACCGCACCGGCAGCGTGTAGCTGCCCGCGGCGGTCGCATGGAGCGCGAAGACGAGCCGGCCGGTCCGCATGCCGCTTCCCGACCAGCGGCCGGCAACCGACGGACGCGACACGTCGATCGCACCCGCGAGCGTGCCCGCTCCCTCGCCGGAGAAACTCAGCGCGGCGTCGACGTCGGCCGCTCCGCCCGGCCCTTCGATGCCGCGCAGCGGCTCCACGGACAACACCACGTCGGCGCCCGAAGGCGTGCGGGCCGCGGCTGAGAAGTCCACCACGGCCGTGCCGGCCTGCGCAGGGTCCGCAACGTCGAACCGCAACAGCTCCGTCGAGACCTTCAGCGACGTGCGGGTGCTGAACTGCGCCGTCACGACGACGGTGCTGTTGGCCGTGTCGGAGGCGTGAGCGGTGCGCGGCAGGCCCAACACCGCAACGAGACAAAGGACGCTGGCCAGGAGTCGCATGGGGATGCCTGCATGCGATCCTAGGCGCGCGGCGCCGCTGCGCCAATGCATTGAGAGACAAAATCTGATGTGACTCTATGTGACAATAGTGAGTAGGGTGGTGCGAAAGGCGACCGCGCCAGCGCGTTTGGACACCCCGGCGTGATAACATTTTTTCGTTTCGCCCCCCATCAAACTCCGGGATGATTCAACTTTCCAGCCTGAGCAAGTCGTTCGGCGACCGCGTGCTTCTGGACGCGGTGAGCTGGCAGATAGACGATCGCGAGCGCGTCGGCCTGACGGGGCCCAACGGCGCCGGCAAGACGACGCTGCTCAAGATGCTCGCCGGCCTCGACGAGCCGGACGCGGGCCTCATCGTCAAGCCGTCCGGACTGACGGTCGGCTACCTGCCCCAGGACGGCCTGACGCACGGCGGCCGCACGCTCGCCGGAGAGGCCGGGCTCGCCTTCAAGCCCCTGCTCGACATGCGCGACGAGATCCGCGCGATCGAAGAGCGCCTGGGCGATGAGACGGTCCCCGAGTCGGAGCACGCGGCGATGCTCTCGCGGTACGCCGACCTCCAGGAGAGCTTCCGCCGCCTCGAGGGCTACAGCATCGACCTCAAGATCACGACCGTGCTGCGCGGCCTCGGCTTCGTCCCCGAGGACTTCGACCAACCCAGCGAGACCTTCTCGGGCGGCTGGCAGATGCGCATCGCGCTCGCCAGGCTGCTGCTGACGCGGCCGGGCCTCCTGCTGCTCGACGAGCCGACGAACCATCTCGATCTGGAGGCGCGCAACTGGCTCGAGGAATACCTCGCCGCCTATCCGCACGCCGTCATCCTCGTCTCGCACGACCGCTACTTCCTCGACGCCGTCGTGACGCGCATCACCGAGATCGGGCTGCGCACGCTGACCGACTACGCCGGCAACTACAGCGACTACCTGCGCGAGCGCGAGGCGCGGATGGAGCGGCTGCGCCAGCAGAAGCGCGATCAGGACGACGAGATCGCGCGGATGGAAGCCTTCATCAACCGGTTCCGGTACCAGGCGACCAAGGCGGCGCAGGTGCAGAGCCGGATCAAGATGCTCGACAAGATCATGCCGATCGAGATCCCGCCCGAGCGCAAGCGCGTGCACTTCTCGTTTCCCCCGTGCGCGAAGAGCGGCCGCACGGTGCTCGATCTGAAGGGCGTGCGCAAGGCGTACGGCGCCCGCGTCGTGTTCGACCGCGCGAACGTGCACATCGAGCGCGGGGATCGCATCGCCCTCATCGGCCCGAACGGCACCGGCAAGTCGACGCTGATGCGCATGCTCTCCGGCGTCGAGCCGCCCGACTCGGGCACGCGGACCGAGGGGCACCAGGTCGTGATGCAGTACTTCGCGCAGGACGAGGCGACGCGCCTCGACCCGACGCGGACCGTCTACCAGATCCTCGCGGGCGATGCGCCCATGCACATGGTCCCGCACATCCGCAACATCCTCGGCGGCTTCCTGTTTTCAGGCGACGACGTGGACAAGCCGGTTCGCGTGCTGTCGGGCGGAGAGCGGACGCGGCTGGCTGTCGCGCGCATGCTGCTGCGGCCGTCGAACGCGCTGCTCCTCGACGAGCCCACGAATCACCTGGACCTCGACTCCAAGGACGTGCTCCTCGACGCGCTCGAGGACTTCGGCGGCACGCTCGTCTTCGTGTCGCACGACCGCTACTTCGTCGACAAGCTCGCGACGAAAGTGATCGAGATCGGCAACGGCGACGCGCTGCTCTATCCGGGCAACTACGAGGAGTTCCTGTGGAGCAGGAAACAGCAGCAGTCGGCTGCCCCGTCCCTTGCGACGGCCGCAGCCGTCCCGCCGAAGCTGCGAAGCAGCGAAGGCGGACGCACAGTCGCAGCTCGCGACCATGCCGGCGGAAAAGACAAACCCCCCAAGGAGAGCGTGCCCTACGCGGTGCGCCAGCAGCAGCAGGCCGAGGCGCGGAAGCTGAAGAAGGCCGCCGACGCCAGGCAGAAGCGCCTCGGCGACCTCGAGACGCGCATCGCCGAGCGCGAGCAGGCCATCCGCGACATTGAAGCCACGATGTCGGCGCCCGGTTTCTACGCGGACCGGGACGCGGCCAAGCCCATCATCGACCGGCATCAGACGCTCATGTGGGAAGTGGGCGACCTGATGCACCAGTGGGAAGCCCTGCAGACAGATTCGTAATCCGCCAACAGAGTTGTAATGACCTCAGCAGGCAGCTTTCCCGCTCGTTCCCTGAAATCCTAAAGAAACTGCCGCCACCGCCGTGGGCGGTCAGGGCACACCCTTTGCCTTTTCAGCCTCGGCCGAGGTCCGTCGAGTCGGCCAGATCCCAGGGTCAGCCGTCACCAGGGCAGCAGGCAGTCAGCCGTAAATTGCAGAAGGAAAAGCGCTTGGCTGGACACGGCGACGCGATTACAATATTGGTGTCCGATCCGCGCCTGAGGGCGGCGGCCGACATCACCATGCCAATTCAAAAACAGCAGACGGGCGCCCGCCGCTCCGCACGCGTGGGCTCGCCGGCCCCGGCGAAGCCGCGGCCCGGGCACGGCCGCACGCCGCGGGCGGACGTCGCCGCCGAAGGGTTCTACCGCGATCTGGTCTGGAACCTCCGCAACGGCGTGGTCGCCGTCACGCGCGACGGGCGGATCGCCGTGATGAACGAGGTCGCCTACCGGATTCTGGGCCTGCCCCCGAAAGCGTCGGATATCGGCCAGCCCTTCACCCATGTGCTGAAGGACCAGCCCGACGTGCTGCGCATCGTCGCGGGGGCCTTCGAGCTGTCGCACCTGCCGAACCGCGCCGAGCTGCGGCTCAAAAGCACGGGCAAGGTGATTGGCTACACGCTGTCGCAGGTGCGTGACGCGCGCGGCCGCATCACCGGGGCGACGCTCTTCTTCAAGGACCTGACGCGCGTCGAGCAGCTCGAGGAGCGCGAGCGGCTGCGCGACCGGCTGGCCGCGCTCGGCGAGATGGCGGCGGCCATCGCGCACGAGGTCAAGAACCCGCTGGCCGGGATCGAGGTGATGGCGGGGATCCTGAAGCGTCAGCTTCCGGAGTCCGAGGACGCGCAGGCGATCCTCCGCGACATCATCAAGGAAGCCAAGATGGCCAACGCCATCGTCCTCGAGGTGCTGGACTTCGTGCGGCCGATCCGGCTGCAGGTCGAGCGCATCGCGCTCGCCGATGTCGTCCGCGACGCGATCTCGATGGCGGAGAGCCACGTGCCGCGGGGCAACACCGAGGTCGCCCTTTCGCTGCCCGAGGGGCTCGCGCCGATCCAGGGGGATCCGCACCAGCTCCGGCAGCTCTTCACGAACCTGCTGACCAACGCGTTCGAGGCGCTTGGCGGCATGGGACGCATTTCGATTTCCGCCGCGGAGCTGGCCCCGGAAGAGGAGGCAGCGACCGCCGGCGACGCGCACGCGGCGGTCCCGATGGTCCAGGTCGAGGTGAACGACGACGGGCCCGGGGTGCCGGCCGACGTGATGGACCGGATCTTCAGCCCGTTCTTCACGACCAAGCCGCAGGGGTCGGGGCTCGGGCTCGCGATCGTGCGGAAGATCGTGGACGCGCACGACGGGCGGATCGACGTGAGCGCGCGGGAGCAGCGCGGGACGCGTTTTCGCGTCACGCTGCCGGTCAGCGGCACGCATCAGTTGTTTCGGTAGGCTCCAACGGGTTTCGTGGGCCCGACCATGAGGTCGGGCGTGAGAAAGGGCAATGTAATGGGGCGGATTCTCGTAGCCGACGATCATGATTCCCTGCGCCGCGGCATCGTGCGCGCGCTCTCCGACGCGCACCACGACGTCGACGAGGCGGCCAACGGCAACGTCGCCATCGAGAAACTGCACGAGGGGCAGTACGACGTCGTCCTGAGCGACTTGAAGATGGGCGGCAGCGACGGGATGGACGTCCTGCGCACGGCCAAGTCGCTGCAGCCGGCGACGGCCGTCATCCTGATGACCGCGTTCGGGTCGATCCACACGGCGGTCGAGGCGATGAAGATCGGCGCCTTCGACTACGTGCAGAAGCCCTTCGAGATCGAGGAGATGGAGCTGAAGATCGCGAAGGCGATCGAGCACCGGCGGCTGCGCCATGAAATCGAGTACCTGCGGCACACGCAGCGGGACATCTACGACTTCGACCGCATCGTCGGCGCGAGCGGCGCGCTGCAGTCGGTGCTCGCGGTCGTGAAGAAGGTGGCCAAGAGCAACACGACCTGCCTCATCCGCGGCGAGACGGGTACGGGCAAGGAGCTCATCGCGGGCGCCATCCATCACAACTCGCTGCGCTCGGGGCGCAACTTCGTGAAGGTGAACTGCGCGGCGCTCCAGGAGAACCTCCTCGAATCGGAGCTGTTCGGCCACGAAAAGGGGGCGTTCACCGGCGCGGACAAGCAGCGCGTGGGCCGCTTCGAGCAGGCGGACGGCGGCACGCTGTTCCTGGATGAGATCGGCGACATGAGCGCGAACACGCAGGCGAAGATCCTGCGCGTCCTCCAGGAGCACGAGTTCGAGCGGCTGGGGGGCACGCGGACCTTGCGCGTGGACGTGCGGCTCATCACGGCCACCAACCGGAACCTCCAGCAGATGGTGGTCGCCGGCCAGTTCCGCGAAGATCTGTACTACCGCCTGAACGTCGTGTCGATCGACATGCCGCCCCTGCGCGAGCGCAAGGAAGACATCCAGCAGCTCGCGACGTTCTTCCTGCGCCGGTTCGCCGGCGAGCTGAAGAAGCGCGTGGACGGGCTCGGCGGCGACGCGCAGAAGCTGCTCATGCGCTACAACTGGCCGGGGAACATCCGGGAGCTGGAGAACGCCATCGAGCGCGCGGTGCTGCTCACCGAAGGGCCGCAGATCACGAGCGTCGACCTCGCGCTCGGGGAGCTGGGCGCGTCCCAGCCGTCAGGCGAGGCGAACCCGGTCGTGAAGATCCCGCCCACCGGCATCGCGCTCGAGGAGATCGAGCGGCAGGCGATCGTCGAGGCGCTCAAGATGTCGAACTGGGTGCAGAAGGACGCCGCGGAGCTGCTCGCGATCTCCCCGCGCGTCATGAACTACAAGATCAAGACGCTCGGCATCGATTACACGGGACGGGGACGCAGACAGCAGCAGCCGCAGTCGATGGTAGAGACGCTGGCCTGACACTCGTCATGGCCAAGTGCCAGATTGGCCCGCGGCAGCGTCAATCACCGAACCGGGTGGGTTGACACCAATAAACTAGTCTAATAGACTAGTTCGTAATGAAACCTCAAGCAATCGGCGCATTCGAGGCTAAGACACGGCTGTCCGAGCTCCTCGAGCAGGTCGATCGCGGGCAGGTCTACGTGATTACCAAACGGGGGCGGCCGGTGGCGGAGTTGCGCCCCGTCGGCGATCAGGTCGGCTTGCGGTTCGGCGGGGATGCCGGCCGCATCACCATCGGCGATGACTTTGACGCGCCCGTCCCGGATCTCCAGGAGTACACGCAGTGAAGCTCCTGGTGGATACCCATGCCTTTCTCTGGTTCATGGCCGGCGACGAACGACTGAGCCGGGGGGCGCGGCGCGCGGTCGAAAGGGCAAGCGGCGACTGGTGCCTGAGCGCGGCGAGCATCTGGGAGATGTCCATCAAGGCAAGCCTGGGGCGCCTCGCCCTTCCCGCGCCCGCGGAGGCGTACATCGCTGAGAAGGTGCGCCAGGGGCTGCGCGTCCTGGCCATCGAGTGGCCGCACGCGGCGGCCGTCGAGCGCCTGCCGTTCCATCACCACGATCCGTTCGACCGGCTGATCGTCGCGCAGGCACAAGCGGAACGCCTGGCGGTGGTCACCAGGGATGCGGTGTTCAGCGAGTACGGCATCAAGGTGGTCTGGTAACGCACTGCCGATTGCAGATTGCCGATTGGCGATCGACGGATTGCCGAGTGCCGATTGGCTAGCCCTTTCCATAGCCGAGACCCAACGGTCGTTTGAGTTTGCCGTCGAACTGAGCCGGCTGGGTTCTGGCATTGGGCGCACGAGATCGCGCGGCAGCAGCCGGGCCGCGACCCCTCAGACATCTGCCACGCTCTACGCCGTCTCGAGCTGACCCGTGCCGAGCGCTTGCGGTGGCGACCTGGCATCGGGTGTGCGGGACTGGCTCGACACGCACCCGGGGGAGCGCATCGCACTGCCGAGCCTCGCACGGTTGTTCAAGACCAACACGTCGCGGGTCGTCCGATGCTTCAAGAGGACCTACGGTTTGACTCCGGCCCGCTGTCAGCGGCAGCGCGCGGCGGCGGCGATCGTGGCCGCGCTCGCCGCCGGCCACGGAGTGAAGGTGACTGGCAGCACGGGTGGGCCGCGGAGAAGTGACGGTCCGCCGGCTCTGCCACCTGGCGGCCGGACGCGCCCCGCGGGAGTTATGGCGCCGCGAAACCAGCGATGCCGCAGGTGCGCAGATGCAGCGCGATACGCTCCTGCCCTCGGCGTGAAGGCATTCTGCGTTCTACATTCCAGGTCCTGCGTTTCTTCGCGTCTCACGCCTTCGGATGCGCCTTGCGGTAAGCGTCCATCAGTTGCGTAGCGTTGACATGCGTGTAGCGCTGCGTGGTGCTGAGACGCGCGTGGCCGAGCAACTCCTGGATCGCGCGCAGGTCCGCGCCGCGCTCGAGTAAATGCGTGGCGAAGGAATGCCGCAGCGCGTGCGGGCTGATCCCGAACCGCGTGCTGCACGCCGCGACGTACTTCCGCACCAGCCGATCGATGCTGCGCGTCGATAGCCGTTTCCCCTGGTAGTTCAGAAACAGCGGCTGCGCCTGTCGCTTTCGGCTGCCGCTCCCGCCCTTCGAGCCACGAGCCACGAGCCACGAGCCACGACGATCGAGCTGCGAGCTGCGGCCCTTCGACGGACTCAGGGTCGTCCCGAGCTTCGTCGAGGGACGAACTGCGAGCTGCGACAACTCTTGCCAGTCTTTGAGCCACGACTGGACCGCCCCTTCCGTGGTGTGGTTGAACGGGACGATGCGCTCCTTGCGCCCCTTGCCGAGCACGCGGACGACGCGGCTGGAGAGATTGAGGTCGTCGACGTCGAGGCCGGCCAGCTCGCTCAAGCGCAGGCCGGAGGCGTAGAACAGCTCGAGGATCGCGCGGTCGCGGCGGCCGAGCGGCGTGGACACGTCCGGCATTTCCAGCAGCCGCGACATCTCCGCCTCACCCAGGTGCGCCGGCAGCCGCACTTCGCGCTTCGGTGTGCCGACGAGCGCGGCCGGATCCCCTTCGATAATCCCTTCACGCCGCAGGTACCGGCCGAACGAGCGGATCGCGGCGAGCTTGCGCGCCGCAGAGGACCGCGAGTTGCCGCGCTTGTGGAGATCGCCCAGGAACGCCCGGATGTGCAGGTGATCGAAGTCCGACGGCAGGAGATCGGACCGCCGCTTGCCCAGATGCGCGGCCAGAAAGGTCAGAAGCTGCGAGAGGTCGCTGTCGTACGCGCGCACCGTATGCGCTGATGCGTTCTCGTTCAGCTCCAGGTGCTTCAGGAATGCGGCGAGATGTTCTCTCATCCGTGGCTCGGGGCTCGGGGCTCGGGGCAGCCCTAAAGGGCTGCGCTACCGGGAGACTTCTACGTTCTACGTTCTACGTTCTGCATTTCACGGACGCCGCATCTGTCGCGCGTCCACACGTCAAGGTCCGCCAGGGCGCGCTCGGACAGGGCGACGTTGCGGTCCGCCTTCTTCCGCTTGGGCGCCCCAGACGTCGCGAGGGAGCGGCGCGGGGCGCAGGGGTCCCCGCGAGCGACCGAGCCGGGGTCCGGGGCAGAGCCCCGGTTGAATTCGAGCGGCGGCATGATCCCGAACGTGATGTTGGTCGGCTGGTAGTTGCGCGGCTCGGCGTGCGACACGTAGTAGGCGAGCGCGCCGATGGCGGTGGTCCGCGGCGGGACGCGCGGCTCCTCGCCGAGCACGAGCGCGGCGGCGTTGCGCCCCGCGATCAGCCCTGACGCCGCCGACTCCACGTACCCTTCGACGCCCGAGATCTGTCCCGCGAACAACAGATCGTCGCGGCCGCGCACCTGCCACGTCTCGCGCAGCACGGTCGGGCCGTTGATGTAGGTGTTGCGGTGGATCATCCCGAAGCGCACGAACTCCGCCTGCTCCAGGCCGGGAATGAGCTTCAGGACCCGCGCCTGCTCGCCCCACTTCATCTGCGTCTGGAACCCGACGAGGCTGAAATGATCCCCCGCCAGGTCGTCCTGCCGGAGCTGCGCGACGGCATATGCCTCACGGCCGGTCCGCGGGTCCACGAGGCCCACCGGCTTCATCGGGCCGAACCGCAGCGTATCCACCCCGCGCGACGCCATCACCTCGATGGGCAGGCACCCTTCAAAGAACTTCGCATCGTCGAACTCGTGCAGCGGCGCGCGCTCGGCCGCGAGGAGCGCCTCGTAGAAGCGCGCGTACTCGTCGCGACTGAAGGGACAGTTGAGGTAGTCACCCTCGGCATCGGCGGTGACGCAGCCGGCGTCAGCGCGTCCGCCTTCGCCGCTTCGCGGCTTCGGCGAGACGAGCGTCGCGACCGAGGCGTCGCTCGAACGGAAGCTCCGCCCCCATCGCGACGCCCGGAAGACCTTCGTCATGTCGATGGAGTCGGCGAGGACGATGGGGCTGATGGCGTCGTAGAAGTACAGATGCGCGCCGCCGACGAGCGCGGCGATGTCGGCTGAGAGCGACTCGGAGGTCAGCGGGCCGGTGGCGACGATGACGGGCCCATCGAGCCCCAGCGGCACGCGGGGCACTTCCTCGCGCACGAGCGCGATCTTCGGATGGGACGAGATCGCCCGCGTCACTTCCTCGGAGAACTTCTCGCGATCGACGGCCAGCGCCGCGCCGGCCGGCACCCGCGCCGCGTCCGCCGCGCGCATGATCAGCGAGCCGAGCCGCCGCATCTCCTCTTTCAGAAGACCGACGGCGTTGTCGAGCTTGTCGCCGCGGAAGGAGTTGCTGCAGACCAGCTCCGCGAGCCTGTCGGTCTTGTGCACCGCGGTCGGACGGATCGGCCGCATCTCGTGGAGCGTGACAGGAACGTCACGCGCGGCGGCCTGCCACGCAGCTTCGCTGCCTGCCAAGCCCGCGCCGATGATGGTGACACGACGCATCTGGTGAGTTCGTGACTTGGTGACTTGGTGAATTGGTGAATTGGTGAATTGTGTCCCGGCTGGTTCGAAGCACCCCGATGACAATTCACCAATTCACCAACTCACCGACTCACCAACTACGCTGGCGCCAGCTCTTCGCTCCGCAGATACGAGCATTCCTCGTTATTGCAGATCAACTGGCGCCCATGGCGCTTGGTGATCTTCTCGACGAGGAACGGCGCACCGCACTCGGGGCACTTCTCGGCCACCGGCCGGTTCCACAGCACGAAGTCGCAGTCGGGATAGTTGGCGCAGCCGTAGAACACCTTCCCGCGGCGCGACTTGCGCTCGACGACGTCGCCGGCGTCCTTCGGACAGACGATGCCGGTGGACTTCTGCTTGACGTACTTGCACGTGGGATAGCTGCTGCAGGCCGTGAACTCGCCGAACCGCCCCTGCTTCACGACGAGGTTCGACCCGCACTTCGGGCACGTCTCGTCCAGAATCTGATCCGGCTTCGCGGCCGTGGCTCCCTGCTTCGTCGTGATGATCTTGCGCGTCGTCTTGCACTCGGGATAGCCGGTGCACGCGAGGAACTGGCCGAACCGGCCGCGCTTGACCGCCATCGGCTTGCCGCAGTTCTCGCACGCCTCCTCGATCCCCTCGCCTTCCGCGCCCGGCTCGGCCGTCTCGAGCTCGCGCGTGTTCTCGCACTCGGGATAGCCGCTGCACGCGAGGAACAGTCCGAACTTGCCCGCCTTGATCACCATGGGCCGGCCGCACTTGTCGCAGGCGACCCCCGGGTCCGGCTCGACGCCTTCCTTGAAGTTCGGCATGTCCTTCTCGGCGCGCTTCAGGTCCTTCGTGAACTTCCTGTAGAAGCTGCTGAGCGTGGACTTGTAGTTCTCGTGCCCTTCCTCGATCTTGTCGAGATCCTCCTCGAGGTTGCGCGTGTACTCGACGTCGAGGATGTCGTCGAAGGCGGGGCTCAGGAGCCGGTCGACGAGAATCCGCCCGAGCGCCGTCGGCTTGAACCGCCCCTCGATCTTGTTCACGTACTCGCGCGTCTGGATGACGCCGATGATCGAGGCGTAGGTGCTCGGACGGCCGATGCCGTTCTCCTCGAGCGCCTTCACGAGCGTCGCCTCCGTGTAGCGCGGCGGCGGCTGCGTGAACTTCTGCTCCGGCTTGAGCTCCTTCAGCTCGAGCCGCTGCCCCTCGGTGAGCACCGGCAGCACGTTCGCGCCATCCTCGTCGTCGGGCGACGCGGCGTCGGGTCCGGGGCCCGCCGCGCGCTCCTCCACGGTCTCCTTGTTGTAGACGGCCAGCCAGCCCGCGAACTTCGGCACGGATCCCTTCACGCGGAAGATGTAGCCCTGCCCTGAGCCCGTCGAAGGGCCGGCGACCGCGATATCGATCGTCGTCTCGTCGAATGTGGCCGGCGGCATCTGCGAGGCGATGAACCGGTTCCAGATCAACTTGTAGAGGTAGGACTGATCCGCCGTGAGCTGCGCGCGCACCGACGAGGGGTCGTACTGCATCGAGGTCGGGCGGATGGCTTCGTGCGCGTCCTGCGCGTCGGCCTTGGCGCGATAGACGTTCGGCTTGTCGGGGACGTACTCCGGCCCGTACGTGCGCCCGATGAACTCCCGCGCCTCGTCGAGGGCCTGCTCCGACACGCGCGTCGAGTCCGTGCGCATGTAGGTGATCAGACCGACCGCCCCTTCGCCGGGCAGCTCGATGCCCTCATACAACTGCTGCGCGATCATCATCGTCTTCTTGACCGGGAAGCGCGACGCCTGCTGCAGCTTGCTGGTGATGAACGGCGGGACGGCCCCCTTCTTCCGCTCCTTCGTGATGACGGAGTCGACAATCCACTCGCCCGTCGTCACCGCGGCGACAATCGCGTCCGCCTCCTCCTTGTTCGCGACCTTGATGTTCGAGCCGTCGCGCTTCACGAGCTTCGCGTCGAACTCGGGCGGGATGGGACCGGCCAGCCGCGCGATCATGTTCCAGTACTCTTCCGGAACGAACTGCTCGATCTCGCGCTCGCGGTCGCACACCTGCTTCAGCGCGACCGATTGCACCCGGCCGGCCGACAGCCCGCGGCGCACCTTGTCCCACAGCAGCGGGCTGATCTTGTAGCCCACGAGCCGATCGAGCACGCGCCGCGCCTGCTGCGCGTCGACCATCTGCGTGTTGATCTTCGTCGGGTGTTCGAGCGCCGCGAGCACGCCTTTCTTGGTGATCTCGTTGAACATCAGCCGGCGGATCTTCTTCTTGTTGGCCGCGCCCAGCTCTTCGGCCAGATGCCAGCCGATGGCCTCGCCCTCGCGATCCGGGTCGGTCGCGATGAAGATCTCGTCGGCCCCTTTGGCGGCGTCCTTGATCTCCTTGATGACCTTCCTGCGGCTCGCAATCACCTCGTAGGTGGGCTCGAACCCATCGTCCACATCGACCGCCAGCTTGCTTTTGGGCAGATCGCGGACGTGGCCCATCGAGGCGATGACTTTGTAGTTGCGGCCGAGATATTTATTGATGGTTTTCGCCTTTGCGGGCGATTCCACCACGACCAGTGCCTTTGCCATACCTGAAACCTACGTTACCACGCGCCGGAACCGGCCACCGGCGGCCGAGAGGACCTGCCCGCGCAGTTCCAGCTCCATCAACCGGGGCAGTAATCTCGAAGGGGCGATGCCGGTCGCCTCGACGAGCTCGTCCAGGCCGTACGTCTCGCCGGCATCGAGTTTTTCCAACAAAGGGTCTGAATCCAACAGCTTAGCGTCTGATTGCACGGTCCTTGCCGCGCCGGGCCATCCCAGCTCCTCAAGAATATCGTCCGCAGTCTCCACGACCTTTGCCCCATCCTTCAAAAGGGCGTGCGATCCGCGATTCCGCCCCGACAGGACGCTCCCGGGCACCGCCATCACGTCCCGCCCCTGTTCCATGGCGCAACGGGCCGTTATCAGCGAACCGCTCTTCTCCGACGCCTCGACGATCACGACGCCGAGCGAGAGGCCGCTGATAATGCGGTTGCGCAGCGGGAAGTGATCGGGAAGCGGCGGCGCTCCGGGGCCGAGCTCGCTGACGAGCACGCCACGGCGCGCAATGGTCGCGGCCAGTTCCTCGTGCTCGGGCGGATATATGGTGTCCAGCCCCGAGCCGAGCACGGCTGCCGTCAGGCCGCGCGCATCCAGGCAGCCTCGATGGGCGGCCGAGTCCACGCCGCGCGCCAGACCGCTTGCGACGACGATGCCACGATCGGCCAGCTCGCTCCCGAGCCTTTCGCCGACGTCGAGCGCGTAGCTCGTTGCCGCCCGCGACCCGACAACCGCCACGGCCGGCCGCGCGAGGACGGCCGGATCGCCGCGCGTCCACAGAACCGGCGGCGGATCGACGATGCAGCTCAGGAGAAACGGGTAGCGGACGTCGAACCAGGGTATCGGCTCCATGCCGGCGGCCGGCGCGGCCCGAAGCGCCGCGTCCGCCGCGAAGCGCGCGGCGTCCGCCATCGCCGCGCGGCCGGCGGGATCGATGCCGGACGCGTCGAGCACCCCGTCGATCGCATCCGGTGAATCGCGGAGGTCCTTGAAGATCGCGGCGGCCCTGCCGCGCGAGACGGCGAGCATCGAGACGCTGACGGCGGTGTGAAGGTCCATGACGGTCCTTTCGAGCCCTTCGACACACGAGGGCAGGCACCGCAGACAGCGAGCCGGAGAAGCGAAAAGGGGCGGCGCCGCCGGCTGCGAGCAGCCCTGCGGCCCGACCCCTCTGTCCTCATTATAGGGTGTCGCTGTCTTCAAGCGCAACGCGCCAGTCTTACCTGACTCGTCGCCGCCTTACGGATTCCGCCGGGATCCCCCCTGAAAGCGGCCACATTCGACGTCGAGCTGTTGGTACACCCATTGCTGAGATATCGGCCGTGGCTGCAGCCCGGATGGTCCGGGAAACCGCTTGCGACCGGTCGAAGTCGTGGCTATAGTGGACGAAACGCTCATGCTTTTCAGAGCTCTCGTCGCGGCGGCGATGCTGACGGTTCTCTCCTCGCCCGCCTACGCGGACGCGCGGTCGTCGGCCCGCCAGCAAACCGATTTCGGCATCAAGGTCGCGCAGAACGGCCTCTGGAAAGAGGCCACCTACTGGTGGGAAAAGGCGGTTAAACTCGACCCGACCTACGCGGCCGCCTGGAACAACCTCGGCATCGGCTACGAGCAGCAAGGGCGCTTCGGCGACGCGCGACAGGCGTACGAAAAGGCGATCGCCCTGGATCCGAAGAACGCCCTGATCCGGGAGAACTACGATCAGTTCAAAGAAATCAATGAACGCTCGAAGCGCCGCACCGATCGTTAGCCTCGCCCTGCTCGCCGCGCTGGCGGCATGCACCAACTTCTACGAAGTGGCCATCGAAACGCCCATCTCGCCGAAGATGGACGTGTCCGCCTTCAACCGCGTGCTCGTCGCCGGCTTCATCGCCGGGGGAACCGACGATGTCGACGCGAACCTGGAGACGGTGCGGCTGCTGAGGAGCCAGTTGCGCAGCAAGTCGTCGATGCGCGTGATCGAAGCCGAGGTGCTTCCGCTCGCCGAGATTGCCGCCGAACAGTCGAAGACGCCGTCGAACGCGGGCGACATCGCCGCGGTGCCGCAGTTGGGCGCGGCGGATCCGCCGCTTCCGCAGGGCCAGCCACAGGCGCCGCCGCAGCAGGCGCAGCCGCAGCTCGCGGTGCCGCAACAGCCGGCACCCGAGCACGAGAACAAGATCCGCACGCAGAAGGACCTCGAGAAGTTCCAGGGCATCTTCTCGGACGTCGCCTTCTGGAAGAAGATCGGCGAGGAGTACCAGAACCCGCTGATCGTCACGGGCACCGTCCTCTTCGTGCCTCACCAGGTGAATGGATTCGTCACGCGCAATCAGGAGGTCTACGACAACCTCGGGCGCCGCAGCGTCGTACCGGTCCGCGCCTACATGGAGCGCAAGGGGTTCATCCTGTCGCCGACCTTCATCTTCATCGACGGCCGCACGGGTGAGACGCTCTACAAGGAGCAGGTGTCCCAGGACGTGCTCTACAATTCGCAGCAGAACACGCCCGCCCTCTCGTCCTATTTCGAGCTGATGGACCAGCTCATCCCGAGCTTCCTCGGCACGCTGAGCACCCAGAAGATCCGGGGCACCCGCGTCCTGCTCAGGTAACCCGCCTTCGCGCCTTCACGAGGTCGCTACGTCGAGGCAGGCCTTGCCTGGGCGGCGACGGTCGTGTTACTCTTACTCCTTTGCGTAGAGTGGGAAAGGCCCGCTCTGACGGGGCTCGCGGAGGGTGGGAAACGTGTTCGCAATCATTCAGACCGGCGGGCGTCAGGTGAAGGTGGGCCCCGGCTCAGTCGTGACGGTCGACCGTCTGGCGGCCGAGGTGGGCAACGAGGTCACCTTCGACCAGGTGCTGTTCGTTGAAAAGGACGGCGGCGAGATGCTCGCGGGCGCGCCGTTCGTGGCCGACGCCAAGGTGATCGGGATCGTCAACGGCGAATCGCGCGGCCCGAAGATCCGCGTATTCAAGAAGAAGCGCCGCAAGGGGATCCGCCGGACGAAGGGTCACCGCAGCACGTACACGGTCGTCCGCGTCACGGACATCATCGGATAATTGCAGGTTCAGTAATGGCTCATAAAAAAGGTCAGGGCAGCTCCCGCAACGGGCGCGACAGCAACGCCCAGCGCCTGGGCGTCAAGCGCCACGACGGCAACATCGTCACGGGCGGGTCGATCCTCGTGCGGCAGCGCGGGCGGCGTTTCCGCCCCGGACTGAACGTCGGCCTCGGCAAGGACGACACGCTCTTTGCGAAGGTGGACGGCAAGGTGAAGTTCTCGGACCACGGGGCGCGCGGCCGCGTCATCAGCATTCTGCCGCTGGAATAGCGGGCAGCACGCAGCACGCAGCACGCAGCTTGCAGCACGTCAGCCGCTAGCCTCTTTCGCTGCCTGCCGCCAGCTGCCTGCCGCCAGCTTTTATGTTCGTTGACGAAGCAGACATCCACGTCGCGGCGGGTCATGGCGGACGCGGCTGTCTGAGCTTCCGGCGCGAGAAGTTCATTCCGCGCGGCGGTCCGGACGGCGGGGATGGCGGTCACGGCGGCTCGGTCTACCTCTCGGCGAGAGCCAATCTCAACACCCTCCTCAATTTCCGATTCCAGAAGCTGTTCGTCGCGGGACGCGGCGGCCACGGCGAAGGATCCAACCGCAAGGGCAAGGACGGAACGTCCATCGAGCTCGAAGTGCCGATCGGCACCGTGGTGTACGAACGCCGCGAAGAGGACGAGCTCGTGCAGATCGCGGATCTCACCGAGGACCGACAGCGCGTCCTCGTCGCGAAGGGAGGCCTGGGCGGCCACGGCAACGCGGAGTTCGCGACCTCCACGAACCGCGCGCCGCGCCGCACGCAGCCGGGGCTTCCGGGCGAGGAGAAGGACCTGCGGCTCCACCTGAAGCTGCTCGCCGACGTAGGGCTCGTGGGATTCCCCAACGCGGGCAAGTCCACGCTGATCTCGCGCATCTCGGCGGCGAAGCCGAAGATCGCCGACTACCCTTTCACGACGCTCGTGCCGAACCTCGGCGTCGTGGGCCTCTCCGACGGCCGCTCCTTTGTCGTGGCCGACGTGCCGGGGCTCATCGAGGGGGCGCACGAAGGCCACGGGCTCGGCCATCGGTTCCTCAGCCATCTCGAGCGCACGAAGGTGCTCGTGCATCTCGTCGACGTCTCCTCGCTTTCCGGCCGCGATCCGGTCAGCGACTACGACGTGATCAGGCGCGAGCTCGAGCTGTTCCCGGGACGCGACAGCTCGGGCGAGCGCCTCGCCGAGAAGCCCGTCATCGCGGTCGCGAACAAGGTCGACGCGCTCGACGATCCCGATCGGCTGGCGCGGCTGCGGGCGCATGTGGAGCGCGCGGACGTTCCGTTCTATGCTGTGTCAGCGGCGACCGGCCAGGGTCTCGACGCGCTGCTCGAGGCGGCTTGGCGGCAGGTGGAGACATCGCGCGTGCGCGCCGCGGCACCGCCTCACGACAGCATCGCCGAATGACAGAGGCCGTCCGCATCGGCATCCTCGGCGGGACGTTCGATCCGATCCACCGCGGCCACGTCGACACGGCCACGGCCGCGCGCGCCGTGCTCTCGCTCGACGGCGTGATCGTGCTGCCGTCGCGCGTGCCCCCCCATCGCGCGGATCCGCCGATTGCGTCGAGGTATCACCGCTTTGCCATGACGTCGCTCGCGGTGAACGGCATCGCGGAGCTGGCGGCCAGCGACATCGAGTTGTGCGCTCCGGGCCCTTCGTACACGATCGACACCCTGATCCGGTTTCGCGACCGCACCGGCCTGGCCGCGTCGCAGATTTTCTTCATCACGGGGGCCGATGCCTTTGCAGAAATTGAAACATGGCACCGGTTTCCGGAGGTCCTCGAGCTGGCGCATTTCGTGGTCGTGTCACGGCCGGGATTTCCCGTCGACGGGCTTCACCGCGCGCTGCCGTCGCTCGCCGCGCGCATGAGGCCCGCGGGCGCCGGCGCCGCGCGATCGGATTCACCCCTGATTCTGCTGCTCGACGCGCGTACGCCGGACGTGTCGTCGACCGATATCCGCCGCCGGCTCCGCGCGGGGGAATCGATTGCGGAGCTCGTGGCTCCGGCGGTCGCCACGCACATCGCGCAGCACGGCCTGTATGCCGGCGCGTCTCTCGTCACCACGGCAGATCACTTGCATGGCCAAGACTGAAACACGACGCACGTCTGGTGGAAAGAAACGGCTCACGGGCGAGGTCGGCAAGGCCGTCCGCGCGGCGCTCGACAAGAAGGCGTCGGACGTCGTCGTGCTCGACCTGCGCGGCACGCCGGCCTTCACGGACTTCTTCGTGCTGTGCTCGGGACACACGCCGCGGCAGGTGAAGGCCATCGCCGACGCCGTCGAGGAGTCGCTGCGCGCGGCCAGGGTGCGGCCGGCGCACATCGAGGGGCACGACCGCGCCGAATGGATCCTGATGGACTTCTTCTCGTTCGTCGTTCACGTGTTCACGCCGCAGACGCGCGCGTTCTATTCGCTCGAGCGCCTGTGGGGAGACGCCGAGCGGATCGAGGTCAGCGACGAACCGGCCGCCGGCGCGGTCCGTCCGTGACCGCGCGGCGCGCCGCCGGCCGCGCTCCGCGCCGGACCCGCGACCGTGCCGTGGGGCTGCTCGGGCGCAGCCCCGCCATGCGCGAGCTCGTCGACCAGGTGCGGCGGTTCGCGGAAGCCGACGCCAACGTCCTCATCACCGGCGAGACGGGATCCGGCAAGGACCTCGTGGCGCTGGCGCTGCACGCGTCCGGTCCGCGCCGCTCCCGCCCCTTCGTCAAGGTTGATTGCCCCAGCCTCCCTCACAATCTGATCGAGTCCGAGCTGTTCGGCCACGAGCGTGGCGCGTTCACGGACGCGTCGGTCGCGAAACCCGGGAAGTTCGAGCTCGCGGGCAAGGGCACCATCTACCTGGACGGCGTCGCCGAACTGCCGATCGACGGGCAGGCCAAACTGCTGCGGCTCGTGGAAGAGAAGCAGGCCGAGCGGCTCGGCGGCACCGCGTCGTATCCCCTCCAGGCGCGCGTCATCGCGTCGGCGGACGCGGACCTGGAGTCCGCAGTCCGCAACGGACTGTTCCGCGGCGATCTGTATCACCGCCTCCGCGTGCTGCCCCTGCGCGTCCCGCCGCTCAGAGAGCGGCGCCAGGACATTGCGCTGCTGGCGCGGGCGTTCCTGCGCGAGGCCGCCCGCCGCCACGGCCGCGGCCGCCTGCGGCTCGATGCCGGCGCGGTGTCGGCCCTCGAGCGCCACGCGTGGCCCGGCAACGTGCGCGAGCTCAAACATGTCATGGAGCGGGCCGTGCTGTCGCTCGATCCGTCGCGCGACGAGGTCGGCGCCGAGGATCTGCCGCTCGATCTGTTCGACGAGCTGTCCGCGTTGTACGACGCCGACGCGTCGGGGCGCCCGACGCTCGACGAGCTGGAGCGCCGGTACGTCGAGCTGGTGCTGCGCGAGACGAAAGACCGTCAGGAAGAGGCGGCGAGGATTCTCGGCATCAGCCGGAAGGCGTTATGGGAAAAGCGCCGGCGGTACGGGCTGCGCTGACGAGGATCGCGGACGCGGCGCTGGCGGTGCTGCTCGCGCCGGCCTGCGCCTGCTGCGCCGGGCCGCTCGACGAACCCACCGCAGGCCCGGTCTGCCGCGGCTGCTGGTCGTCGATCGTTCCCATCACCCCGCCCGTCTGCGACACGTGCGGCGACCCGCTGCCGTCGTGGCGCGTCATCTCGGTCGAGCGATCGCGATGCCCGCGCTGCCGCCGCCGGCGAGGCGCCGTCACGCGCAGCCGGGCGATCGGCGCGTACGACGGCGCGCTGCGCGACATCGTTCATGCGCTGAAGTACGACGGGCGGCGACAGCTCGCACAGAGGCTGGGCGCGCGCCTCGCGGCGAGCGCGGCGGACCTGATCGCCGGAGCGGACGTCGCGGTCCCCGTTCCTCTCCACCCTGCGCGCCGCCGCGCGCGCGGGTACAACCAGGCCGCGGACATCGCGCGCTCGCTCGGTCTGCCCGTCCTGCCGGCGCTCAGGCGCATCCGCGCGACGAGGTCCCAGACAGACCTGCCGGCCTCGCGGCGCCACGCAAACGTGCGCGGCGCGTTTGCCCTGGCCGGGCGCGTCGAGGTCACGGGCCTGACGATGGTCCTGGTGGACGATGTGAGCACGACGGGGGCGACGATCGAGGCGTGCGCGCGTGTGCTGCTCGCGGCAGGGGCGCGCGAGGTGCGGGCGGTCACCGCGGCGCGAGTCGTGTCGCGGCCGCGGCGATGACGCCGGCCGAGACGGCGCCTTTCGGCCGCTCGCCGTCCAGCCGCGTCCACGACGCCTGGCCGGCCTGGCGATGGTAGCTCATGCGGACGCGCGAGAGCAGCGCCAGGTCGCGCTCGTAGCGATCGCGGCCCGAGGCTTTCCGCTCCACCGCGGTCTCGGGGGCGATGTCGAGGAGGATCGTGAGGTCCGGCTGCGGCAGGAACCGCTGGATGTCGGTCAGCCAGGCGGGGTCCAGGCCCTGCGCCTCGCCGTAGGCCACGCTCGACGCGAGATACCGATCGCACAGGAGCACGGTGCCCGCATCGAGCGCCCGTTCGATGCCGCCGCGCTTCTCGTACCGGTTCGCCACATACAGCAGCTGCATGACGTCGGCCGCGTACTCGCGCTCGCCGTCGAGTGCCTTGCGGATCTCGGTCCCGATCGGCGTGTCGTAATCGGGAAAGGACAGCAGCTCGCACGCGCGCCCCTCGGACGCCACGTACTCGCGCAGCAGCTCGGCCTGCGTCTGCTTCCCGCTCTGGTCGAGGCCTTCAAAGGCAATCAAGAGGCCGCTACGTTTCGAGCGCAAGAATGTCCTCAATCGTCTGGCGCCTTCGGATCCTCGTCCATCGCGTGCCGTCGACCAGCACCTCGGGCGCCAGCGTCCGGCGGTTGTAGTTCGAGGCCATGACCGCGGCGTAGGCCCCGGTGTCCATCACCGCCATCAGGTCGCCGGGCGCCGGGCGGTTCAGGCGGCGGTCCTTGCCGAGCGTGTCGCTGCTCTCGCAGAGCGGTCCCACGATGTCGCACGTGATTTCGGGCGCGGTGGCGGCGAGGACGGGCTCGATGCGATGGAAGGCGCCGTACAGCATCGGCCGGATCAGCTCGGTCATCCCGGCGTCGAGCACGACGAAGGTGATGCCGGGCTGTTCCTTGACGTCGACGACGGTGGAGAGCAGCGCGCCGGCGGGCGCGATGATGTTGCGGCCCGGCTCGAGGACGAGCGTGAGCCCCGAGTCTTTCACCGCCGGCAGCAGCGCCGCGGCGTAGTCGGCGGCGTCCGGCACCGGAGAGCCGTCGTACGAGATGCCGAGGCCTCCCCCCAGATCGACGTGGTCGATCGAGACGGCGTCGCCGCGGAGCTCGCGCGCGAGCGCGACAATCGCCTCGGCCGCGCGGCGGAGCGGCGCGAGATCGGTGATCTGCGATCCCACGTGGATGTGCAGCCCGGCGATCTCGATTCCCTCCAGGCGGGAGGCGCGACGGCAGATGTCGCGAACGGCGCCAATCGCCATGCCGAACTTGTTGGTCTTCAGCCCGGTGGAAATGTGCGGATGCGTTCCCGCCTCGATGTCAGGGTTCACCCGAAGCGCGACGCGCGCCCGGGTGTCGCGCGCGCGGGCCAGCGCGCTGATCCGCTCGAGCTCCCCTTCGGATTCCGCGTTGATCGTCCTGACGCCGAGCTCGATGGCTTGCGCGAGCTCCGCCTGCGTCTTGCCGACGCCGGTGAAGACGATCTCGGGCGGAATGAAGCCCGCGCGAAGCGCCACGTCGATTTCGCCGCCGGAGTTCGCGTCGGCCTGCGCGCCGAGCGAGCGCAGGAGCCGCGCGACGGCGAGCGTCGAGTTCGCCTTGAGCGCGTAGTGCAGCGCGTGCGGGTGGCTGGCGAAGGCGTCGTCGATCGCACGGAAGCGATTCCTGATGGTGGCGGCGCTGTAGACGTAGACAGGCGTGCCTTCGGCGGCGGCAATATCGGCCAGCCTCACGCCCTCGCAGGCCAGCGCGCCGTTGATCCTGGTGAAGTCGGACACGTATCGCGATTTTATCCCATCGGCGATACGGATCCGCGCAACTCCACACGCCCGATGGACGGGCCACGATCTTTCACACGAAGACCACGAAGACACGAAGTTCACGAAGACTGCAAGACCTGACGAGATCCGAGGTCCCTGTGTGCCGTCGGGCGCCGGCCTCGGGTGGCTCGAGGCCGGCGTTGCAGGACCGCGGGAACCGGCACATGCAAACAGCCGCAGATCAGGTGCTGCTTGCATGTGTCGGTTTCCGCGGTCCTTGCCGCGCTGCGCGCGGCCCGACGGCACGCAGTGGGTGATCGTCGCGCCGCCACTTCTGTCTTTCTTTCTGTCTTCGTGTCCTTCGTGCCCTTCGTGAGCTTCGTGCGCCTATACCGTCAGTACGTCTCAGCGTGACAGCGTGACAGCGTGACAGCGTGGCAGCGTGGCAGCGTGGCAGCGGAACAGCTCTAATCGCAGGGCTTTGCACCTTGCACCCCGTTTGGTATCATGCCTGCCAAGTCTCCCCAGAGCGACCGTACACGACACTTACGCATGTCCGTTGATTCCTCCGCCGTCCAGCCGGCCACGCCCGACGCGCTCATCGAGCGGTGTCTCACCGGCGATCAGACGGCGTGGGATGCGATCGTCCGCCAGCACTGGCGGAAGGTCTTCAACGTGGCGTACAAGTTCGTGGGGCGGCACGACGAGGCCGAGGACCTGGCGCAGGACATCTTCCTGAAGATCTTCAAGGCCCTCGACACGTTCGATCGGCGGGCGAACTTCCAGACGTGGATCATCAGCATCAGCCGCAACCTGTGCATCGACCACTACCGCAGCGTGCGCAAGGAGCGGCAGACGATCGCGCGTGAGGTGGACACGACCGCCCTGCAGCCGGCGTCGAGAGAGCGGACGCCGTACGCGCTCGCGGAGCACCAGGACCTGCGGGTGATGCTGCGCGTGGCGCTCGAGAAGCTGCCGCTGACCCTGCGGACGGCGGTGGTGCTGCGCGACCTGCAGGAGCTGTCGTACCAGGAGATCGCCGACCGGCTCGGATTGCCGGAAGGGACGGTGAAGTCGCGGATCAATCGCGGCCGCATCGAGCTGGCCCGCCAGCTCAAACGGATTCAGGACAAACAGCCGGGGCGGCGCGCCCGCGTGCGGCCCCGGCGGCCCGGAGTGATCGAATGAACCTCACGACCGAACACGCGAACGGCGTCGCCGTCATCAGGGTGGGCGAATCCCGGCTGATGTATCCGCTGCTGTCGGAGTTCTCCACGGCCGTCACCGACCTGCTCGCCGCCGGGGAGCGCAAGGTCGTCGTCGACCTCTCGTCCGTGGCCTATGTCGACAGCGCCACGATCGGCTGCCTGATGGATCTCTATCGCCAGGCCGCGGCCGCCGGCGGCGCGCTGAAGCTCGCCGGCGTCCAGAAACGCGTGGAAACGATGCTCACGATGACGGGTGCGCAGAACTTCATCGAGGTGCACCCCGACGAACCTTCCGCCGTCAAAAGCTTCGGAGCGTAGCGATGCGCACGATCACCCTGACCAACGGCGCGAAACTGGCCCTCGACGGCGACCTGCTCGCCGTCCTCGAGTCGCTCTACTTCGAGGTGACCGCCAAGCGCGAGCTCGAGCGCACCTTCGAAGACATGGTCCGCGAGATCCAGCACGTCATCGACCAGATGACCGACGACGAGCGGCGCCAGTACTTGTCCGAGAGCCTCTTCCTCAACGTGGTCTCGTACGAGAACGAACGGCTCGGGGCGTACATGAAGAAGCTCACGAAGAAGTAGTCAACTCCAAAGGCCAAAGTCCAAATTCCAAAGGCACTTCAAACTCCAAACTTCGAATTTGAAATTTGGAGTGGCTTTGGAGTTTGGAGTTTGGAGTTTGGAATTATCGCTGACATGTCCCTCAACTATTTGGCCACCCGCTTTACCTGTTCCTGGCCGTGGAGCACGATGGTGCTGCTCTGCGACGGCCGGATGGTGTGCGGGTGTGCGGATCCGTATGCCAAACGGGTGCTCGGCGACGTGCGCGCGGAACGGGTGTCCGCGATCTGGACCGGCGCGCGCGCGGCCGGCCTCCGGCAGGACCTGAACGGCGGCGGATCGAAGTTCTGCGGCGACTGCCCGCTGAAGCTGCCGCTCAGGAAGGACGAGGCGCCGCCCCGGCGGTCGCTCGACGTCCCGGCGCTCCCCTCGCGGCTGTACGTCGAGTGCACGGCGGCCTGCAACATCTCCTGCGCGCAGGCGTGCTGCGCGCCGGAAACGGGCATCACACGCACGCGCCAGGCCGGCATGCTGGATTTCGATCTGTTCCAGCGTGTCGTCGACGAGGCCGGCCCCGCGCTCGGGCGCGTCGACTTCTTCAACTACGGCGAGACGTTCCTCCACAAGCGCGCCGTCGAGATGTGCGAGTACATCAAGAGCCGCTTTCCTCACATCTACCTGTACACCAGCACGAACGGCCTCGCCCTGACCGAGCCGCAGGTCCGGCGGCTCGTCGCGTCCGGGATCGACGAAGTGACGTTCTCGATCGACGGCGCGACGCCCGAGAGCTACGTCAAGTACCGTCAGCGTGGAGATTTCTCCAAGGCCATCGCCACGCTCACGGCCGCCGCGGACGAAAAGCGCCGCGCGGGACGCGACGTGCCGTTCATCAACTGGCGCTACATCCTGTTCGCGCACAACGACAGCGACGAGGAGATGGCCCGTGCGCGCAGGATGGCGGAGGACATCGGCGTCGATCGTCTGTGCTGGGAGCTGACGGATCACCCGGAGGAGATGTACTCGCGGCGGTTCGTGCCGGACACGCCGGACCTCGCGGCGATCGAACACGAGGTGTGGGACGCCAACAATCTCGGCAATGCCATCCCCGGCGCAACGCCGCGCGCGGAGATTTCCGTGGACCGGGTCCTGCCGATCCTGCCCATCATCGCGCGCCGCGGGCGGCAGACGACAATCGCCACGGTGGTCCGGAACGCGTCGACGCGCCCCTTTCCCGCGCAGGCGAGCTACGGCCGGCGGCTGGTCCGGCTCGGCGCCCAGCTCTGCGCCGCCGACGGAACCGTCATCAACCGCGACTACGAGCGCGCCTGGCTGCCCGAAGCCCTCCAACCGGGCGCATCGGCGCAGGTGCCCATCACGCTCACCGCTCCCGCCACGCCGGGACGCTACGCCTTGAAGTTCGATCTCGTCAGCGAAGGGATCGACTGGTTCGAGGCGTGCGGGTCACCGACGACGGTGAAAGCGCTGGTCGTGATCTGAGAAATTGGTGAATTGGTGAATTGGTGAATTGGTGAATTAGCTGGTTGGCGAATCGGTGGAATTCACCAATCCGCCAACCCACGAATTCACCAGCTAGTTGGCGAGCCGTGCGGCGCTTGTCGCGGGAACCGCGACCGGGACGCCCGCCACCGGCACGTCGACGGGCGCCTCGACGAGCCGCCACGCATCCGCCTCTTCGAGGATTTTCGCGGCAAACGCGGTATGCAGCGCGTGGCCGCCGCGATGCGCGACGAGGTGCCCGATCACCGGATGACCGACGAGCGTCAGGTCGCCGATGACGTCGAGGATCTTGTGGCGCACGAACTCGTCCTCGAACCGGAGCGTGTTCAGGACGCCGGTCTCGCCCAGCACGATCGCGTTGTCGAGCGATCCGCCCAGCGCCAGGCCGCGCCGGCGCAGCATCTCCACTTCCTTGAGGAACCCGAACGTCCGCGCGGGGGCAATCTCCTCGACAAAGCTCTCTTCGGTCACGCGCATCGTCCGCGACTGGTGCCGGAGCAGGGGATGATCGAAGCTGATGCTGTAGGTCACCTTGAAGTGATCCGAGGGATACAGCGCAATCCGCTTGTCACCCTGGGTGAGCGCGATCGGACGGAGCACCTTCAGATACCGGCGCGCCACCGGCAGGCGTTTCACGCCCGCTTCGTTGACGATCAGGTAGACGAAGGGCGCCGCGCTGCCGTCCATGATCGGCACTTCGGGAGAATTGAGCTCCACGATGACGTTGTCGATGCCGAGCGCGGTGAGCGCGGCGAGCAGGTGCTCGACGGTCTCGACCGACACGGCTTCGCGCGTCAGGCCGGTCTGATACTGGATGCCGCCCAGATGTGTAACGGTGGCACGAATTTCGAGTCCGCCAAGATCGGATCGCTGGAACCGAATCCCGAAGTCCGCGGGGGCCGGCTTGAGCGACAACGTGACCTTGTTTCCGGAATGAAGACCGATTCCGGAGCAGGATACAGGTCGACGAAGGGTGCGCTGCGCGTTCATGACCTCTTTATCGAAAGTGGGCGAGCCAACCCCAGCTCAGCAAAGCGCCTGCCACCTTCTCCCCGACAGGAAGCATAACACCTAAATCACTGAATTCACTGAGGCTTGCCGCTCGAGGTCACATGCAGGAGGGGTTCTCAAAACGAAGCCGCTGTGGTCGTCCGACCACAGCCGCAACCAATGCAAGTGTGGCTATGATACCACAGTGACTTTTCCCCTTCTTACGACGCGGCCTGCGCCGGGGACAAGCGCAGCGCAGTCTCCAGGAATCTCCCCGTAAAGGAATCTCGGCTCCTCGCGACCTGTTCGGGAGTCCCCTCGGCGACAATCCGGCCTCCGGCCTCTCCCCCCTCCGGGCCCAGATCGATGACGTAGTCCGCCGACTTGATGACGTCGAGGTTGTGCTCGATGACCACGACCGTGTTTCCCTGGTCGACGAGCTTGTTCAGCACGTCGAGCAGCTTGTGCGTGTCCTCGAAGTGGAGCCCGGTCGTCGGCTCGTCGAGGATGTAGAGCGTCCGTCCCGTTCCGCGCCGCGACAGCTCGCGTGACAGCTTCACCCGCTGCGCCTCGCCGCCGCTCAGCGTCGTCGCCGACTGTCCGAGCTCGATATAGCCGAGCCCCACGTCCTGCAGCGTGCGCAGTTTCGTGGCGATCGGCGGGAAGTTCTCGAGCAGCGGCAGCGCCTGGTCGACCGTGAGGTCGAGCACGTCGGCAATCGACTTCCCGCGATACTTGATCTCGAGCGTCTCGCGGTTGTAACGGCGCCCCTTGCACTGCTCGCAGGTGACGTACACGTTCGGGAGGAAGTGCATCTCGATGGCGATGACGCCGTCGCCCTGGCACGCCTCGCACCGCCCGCCCTTGACGTTGAAGGAGAACCGGCCCGGGCGGAACCCGCGCGTCTTCGCGTCGGGCAGCATCGCGAACAGCTCGCGGATGAAGGTGAAGAGGCCCGTGTAGGTCGCGGGATTGGATCGCGGCGTACGCCCGATCGGGGACTGATCGATCTGAATGACCTTGTCGAGCTGATCGATGCCCTCGACGGCGGTGTGCGCGCCCGGCTCGTCGGCGGCGCGATAGAGCTCGCGCGCGAGCGTGCGGTACAGAATCTCGTTGACGAGCGTGGACTTGCCCGACCCGCTCACGCCGGTGACGGTGATCAGCACGCCGAGTGGAAACGCGACGTCGATGTCCTTCAGGTTGTTCGCCCGGGCGCCCTTGATCGCGATCGATCCGCGCGTGACCGGGCGGCGGGACCGCGGCGTCTCGATGGCGCGGTCGCCGCGCAAGTAGGCGCCGGTCAGCGAGCGGCTGGGGGCCTTCAGCAGCTCCGACGGCGGTCCCTGGAAGATGACGTGGCCCCCGTGCTCGCCCGCCCCGGGCCCAAGATCGACGACGTAATCCGCCGTGCGGATCGTCTCCTCGTCGTGCTCCACGACGATGACGGTGTTGCCGAGATCGCGCAGGCGCGCGAGCGTCGAGAGGAGCGCGCGGTTGTCGCGCTGGTGCAGGCCGATCGACGGTTCGTCGAGCACGTAGAGGACGCCCGTCAGGTTCGATCCGATTTGGGTGGCGAGGCGGATGCGCTGCCCTTCGCCTCCGGACAACGTCGCGGCGCTGCGGCCGAGAGTCAGGTAGCCGACCCCGACCTCATCGAGGAAGTGCAGCCGATCCCGGATCTCGCGGAGGATGCGGCTGGCAATCAGCGCCTCGCGGTCGGTCAGCTCGAGCTCGTCGAACAGCCGGACGGCCTCGGAGATCGGCAGGCTGACGTAGTCGGAGACGGTGCGTCCCTTCACCTGCACGGCGCGGCTCTGGGCCTTGAGCCGCTCCCCCGCGCAGGTCGGACAGGGCCGCAGCGCGCGGTACGGCTCGAGGTTCTCCTGCTCGAGCCACGTGCCTTCCTCGTACCGCCGGCGCAGGTTCGGGATCAGCCCTTCGAAGCCGGCGCCGAACGGATCGGCCCTCTCCTTCGTCCGCTTCCGGGTGGTCTCCGATTCGGCGCGGCGGCCGGTGCCGCCGGCGCCGAAAAACAACAGGTCGCGCACCTTCTTCGACAGCCGCCGGAACGGCAGCCCGAGATCGATCCGGAACGTGCGGCTCAGCGTGCCGAGCGCTTCGCGCACCAGTTTGCGATCGCCGCGGGCCCACGGCGCAATCGCGCCGTCCTGGAGGGACAGCGACTCGTCGGGAACGAGGCGGCCCGGATCGAAATCGTAGACCGCGCCAAGGCCCTGGCACTCGGGACACGCGCCGTGCGGCGAGTTGAACGAGAAGGCGCGCGGCGTCATCTCCGGCATGCTCACGCCGCACCACGTGCAGGCCAGGCGCCGCGAGAACAGGCGGTCGCCGCCGTCGAGCGTGTTCACGATCACGATGTCGTCGGCCAGGTTCAGCGCGATCTCGACCGACTCGGTCAGCCGCCGCTCGACCCCCGGCTTCAGCACGACGCGGTCGACGACGACGTCGACCGTGTGGTTGCGCCGGCGATCCAGCTTGATCTCGTCCTCGAGCGAGTACATCTGGCCGTCGACGCGCACCTTCGTGAAGCCGCGGGCGCGCAGCCCCGCCAGCTCTTTCTTGAACTCCCCCTTGCGCCCGCGGACGATCGGCGCGAGCACGTTCACGCGCTCCTCGTTCGGCGAGAGCATCACCATGTCGATGATCCGCTCGAGCGACTGCGACGCGATCTCGCGGCCGCACAGGTGGCAGTGCGGGACCCCGATGTTGGCGAAGAGCAGGCGGAGGTAGTCGTAGATCTCGGTGACGGTGCCGACGGTGGATCGAGGATTGGCGCCGGTGGTCTTCTGCTCGATCGCGATCGCGGGCGACAGGCCGTCGATCAGATCGACGTCCGGCTTCTCCATCTGCTCGAGGAACTGCCGCGCGTAGGACGACAGCGACTCGACGTAGCGGCGCTGCCCCTCGGCGTAGATCGTGTCGAAGGCGAGCGACGACTTGCCGGATCCCGACAGGCCCGTCAGCACGACCAGCCGGTCGCGCGGCAGATCGACGTCGATATTCTTGAGGTTGTGGACGCGCGCGCCGCGCACCGCAATCCAGTCGTGCGCCATAGCTACAGCAGCAAAATACCCGGGAAGCCCAAACGAGGATTTTACCACGCGGGCGGGCACAAACACATGAGGTGCCCGCGGATCGACTCCCAACGCCCAACCTCCAACTCCCAATCTCCAGTTTGGGAATTGGGAATTGGGAGTTGGGAGTTGACAGTCCGATCTGCGTTAGCGGCGGAGGCGGCTGTGCGTCATGCCGTAGACGAAGTACAGGACCAGGCCGATGCCGAGCCACACGAGGAAGCGCTCCCAGGCCTGGTACGGCAGCCCGACCATGATGAAGAGGCACGCCGCCGTGCCCAGGAGCGCCACCGGCCAGATCAGCGGGACCCGGAAGGGACGCGGCCGCTCGGGTTCCTTCACGCGCAGCACCAGGACGCCCGTGCACACGAGCGCAAACGCGAACAGCGTCCCGATGTTCGTCAGATCGTACGTCTCCGCGGCATCGCCGACGAGCGACGCCACCGCCACCACGATCCCGGTGACGAGCGTCGTCGCATACGGGATGCGGCGCGTCGGGTGGAGCTTCGCGGCCCACTGCGGGAGCAGACCGTCGCGCGCCATCGCGAAGAAGATGCGCGGCTGCCCGTACTGGAAGACCAGCAGCACCGCGGACATCGAGACGACGGCCCCCAGGGCGACGATCCAGCCAACCGCGTTGAATCCGGCAAGCTGCAGTGCCTTGGCGAGCGGATCCGCGACCGCGAGCTCCGTGTAAGGCACCATGCCGGTCAGCACGAAGCCGACGATGACGTATATCGCCGTGCAGATGGCGAGACCGCCAAGAATCCCGATTGGCAGGTTTCTTTGAGGGTCTCTCGTCTCTTCGGCAGCCGTGGAGATCGCGTCGAACCCGATGTACGCGAAAAACACAATCGCCGCGCCCTGGTGGATGCCGCTGAAGCCGTTCGGTGCGAACGGATGGAAGTTTGCCGCATGCAGGTGCGTGGCGCCGACGAAGACGAACAGCGCCAGCGCCGCGAGCTTGATGGCCACCATGATGTTGTTCGCGGTGGAGCTTTCCTTCGCGCCGCGCAGCAGCAGCCACGTGATGACCATCACGATCCCGAAGGCGGGGATGTTCACCAGGATTGGGATGCCGGCGATGCGCGGCGCACTGTCGAGCAGACCGTGAACCGCGGGATCGGAGCTGAGAAGCGCCGTCCGGTACCCGGTGCTGATCCACGCGGGGAGGTTCAAGCCGAAGCCCGCGAGCAGCGTTCGGAAGTAGTCGCCCCAGGAGATCGCGACCGCGACGTTGCCGACGGCGTACTCGAGAATGAGGTCCCAGCCGATGATCCAGGCCACCAGCTCGCCGAGCGTCGCGTAGGAGTACGCGTAGGCGCTCCCCGCCTGCGGGATCATGGCCGCGAGCTCGGCGTAGCAGAGCGCCGCCAGGGCGCACGCGCCGCCAAGGAGCAGGAACGAAAACACCAGAGCCGGCCCCGCGCCGAGGCGGACGACATGTCCCGCGGCATCGGTCTGTCCCGCGGCCGCCGTTCCAATCGCGCCAAAGATGCCGGCGCCGATGACCGCGCCGATCGCGAGCATGATGAGGTCGCCCGCCCCCATCACGCGCTTCAGGGAGTGCTCGCTGTCGGGCAGCAGTTCGGCAATCGGCTTCCGTCGAAAAAGTTGGTTCATGGTCGGGCGCTGAAAGAACGGTGAAGCGTACCCGCGGCCGCCGGTGGAATCAAGCACTTCCCGCGGGCAGCAGTCCCTGCACGTCGACCGCCACCTTGTAGACCGTGTCGCTCGAGGCGAGGACGAGTCCGCCGCGCGGATCGAACGCGAGACCGATCAGGCCGCCTTCCGACACCACCGCTTCCGGCTCGTGCGGCCGGTCCGGGCTGACGCGGTAGACGCCGCCGCTTCCCGCGAGGCTGTCGACGACGTACAGATTGCCCTGACGGTCGAACGCCAGGCCCTGCGGGCGGCCGAACCCGTCGCAGAAAATCTCGACGGCCCCGGCCGGCGAGATGCGGTACACCGGATCGCGCGCGCCCAGCGTCGGCGCCGTCACGTACAGCCGGCCATCGGGCCCGAACGCGAGGTGAAATGCCGCCACGCTCGGCGGCAGGTGCGCGAACGCCGTGGCGTGTCCGCCTTCCACCCGCAGGACCGTTCCCGATCGATCGCCGACGTACAGCGCGCCATCCGGCCCGAACGCGATCCCGCAGGCGACCCCGAGACCCGTGGCGATGGTCGTGACCGTGCCGTCTTCCTCGACGCGGTGGACCGCGCCGTCGAACCGGCTGGACACGTGGAGACGCCCTTCGCTGTCGAAGGCGAGAGACGTCGGGTTCGCCAGGTCCGCCACGAACGGTTCGCGGGAGCCGTCGCGCCGGACGATGTAGATCGCAACCGGCGCCTGCTGGCCGCGGGAGCCGCTGAAGGTGACATAGAGATTGCCGTGAATGTCGAAGGCGGGGTTGTCGACCTGATGGAGGCCGGTGGCGAGCGGTGCGCCGACCTCGACGTACACCGTTTCGCCCGGCACTTCATCGATGCGCACCGGCGTGTGGCCGCCTTCGAGTCCCGCGGGCACCAGCGCCGTCAGCGCCGTGGCCGACGCGGTCGTCAGCCGCGCGGCGGCGCCTCCGATGAGGACGTGTGGCAGTCCCGGATCGACGACGAACCCCGAGCCGGAGATCGTCACACGCCCGCCCTCAACGGCCCACAGCGGCCGTACCCCGGAGATGTGCATGGGCGAGGGCATGGAACCTAGCTGTCGTCGAGTTCCATGTTCCAGTAGAAGTAGTCGCGCCAGCTGTCGGGAGCGTTCTTGAGGCCCACCGTAATGCGGATCGCGGGTGCCTTGTCCGGACGCCTGGGGACGCGGACGAGGTGCATGCCGGCTTCAGCCGGCGTCCGCCCGCCCTTCCTGCGGTTGCACGACACGCAGCAGGTGACGATGTTCTCCCAGTCCTTCCGGCCTCCCTGCGCGACCGGCACGACGTGGTCGAACGTCAGGTCGGAGGTCGAGAACACCTCGCCGCAGTACTGACAGGAATGGTCGTCCCGCGCGTAGATGTTCGCCCGCGAGAAAGGCACGTAGTCGATCCTGCGCTTGATTTTGATGTAGCGCAGGAGGCGAATGACCGAGGGGAGTTTGAAGCTGAACGACACCGAACGGACCTCTCTGTGGTCGTACACAGAGATGACCTCGACCTTCCCCTGGCACCACAGCGTCATCGCTTTTTGCCAATGGACGACCTTGAGCGGCTCGTACGTCGCGTTGAGCAGGAGCGTTTGCTCCATAGAAGACTCGAGTCATTGTGCCCGATGGGCCTGCGGGCTGTCAAGACGGTGACGCGCGTAACAGGATTGTTTGCAGCGGCTTAGGGCGAATCGGCAGCCGACCCAGAAGGGGGACAGCCACACTTCCCGCTACAGGAAGTCTGGCAGTCCCCTTTTTTCTGCTGGAGGGGGGTGCCGGCTCGGCCGATAAAATGGGACGCCCATGGCCCGCGCTCTCGTCATCCTCTTCGCGTTGGGAACCGCCGCGTGCGTGTCGTCGGGCGCCGTCCCGCGCCCGTTTCCGTCTCCCGGCACGCCGGCCGCTTCACCGGGCGCGGCACCGGCGGCCCGGCCGGCCGCGAGCCGCGACGGGTACTCGATCGCGGGCACGGCGCTGTCGTTCCGCGGCGCGCCGTACCGCAACGGCGGAGCCGACCCCGCGGGGTTCGATTGCAGCGGGTTCGTTCACTACGTTCTCGCGCGGCACGGGATCGCGGTCGGACGGACCGTGAGCGAGCAGTATCGCGCCGGGCACTCCGTCGAGGCCGCGCGGCTGGAGCCGGGAGATCTTGTCTTCTTCAATACGAGCGGGACGGGACCGTCACATGTGGGCGTCGCCATCGGCGGAGACGAATTCGTGCACGCGCCGAGCTCGACGGGTGAAGTGCGTGTCGAACGCCTCGGGTCGAGCTATTGGGCCGGACGGTTCGTCGGCGCCCGCAGCTTCAAGTGAGCGTCACGCCGCGCAGTACCGCCCCTTGCGCGTGAGCCGCCGGGTACTGCTGTCGGTGAACTGCCGGATGTGCAGGTCGTCTTCGGTGTAGCGCACCGGCTGCGTGAGCGGCTTGAGGCGCTCGACCTTCACCGCCGCGTCCGGCATCGGCATGTCCACCGCCTGCATGTAGCGCTGCGGGAACGACGGGAAGTTGCTGAACGTCGTGGAGACGACGCCGCCCTCCTTCGCGTTGAGCGTGTCGAAGTCGTGCTTCAGGAAGTCGTACAGCGCCGGACTGGGGTTCGACGCCAGGTAGCGCGTCACCATTTCCGCGACATCCTCGTAGAACATCGGGCCGTGCGAGCGAGGGGAGTTGGTGCCGTCGGCGCGCGCGACGCGCCGGATGCCGCTCTCGTCGGGATCGATGTGATACAGCTCGTGCACGATCGTGTCGAGCTTCGCCAGCCACGGCGCCGCGCCGGGATACAGAGCGCTCTTGCGGGACCGCTCCAGCGACTGATCGCAGAATCGCGGCAGCACGAACGAGATGAGGTATTTGACGCGCGTGAGGCCGACGCGCACCTCCGGAGACTTCGTGATGAACCACTCCGAGCGCCGCGTCAGCTCGCCCGTCGCGCGATCGCGCCAGTAGTAGTACCCCGGCTCGCTCTCGGGAATGGTCATGCAGTGACACGTGGCGAAGGCCCCTTCCGCTTCGGTCCGTCCGAACCGCGCGAAGACGAGCACTTCCTTCAGATCGATGAAGGACAGGCGCGGTGTCCGCTCGACGATGTCCTGCATCAGGAGCGCGATGCGCTCGGTGTAATTGATCATGCCGACACACGCCGGCCGGGCAAGCGACCGCCCGGCGGACGTCCTTGTCGCTTCAGGGGGAGCTGTCTTTGATGCTGAAACGTTGCGCCGACTATAAAGACTGTGAGGATCGCCTGTCAAGGTGAACAGAACATCTTTTAACTGCTGAGATGCCAGCGGCTTACGGATTTCCGGCACCACCCCCGCGGCCCTTCGGATCGGGTGGCTTTGGAGGGGGAATGACCTCCCCGGGAAGGGTGGTCGGCGGGCCCGGCGCGGGCAGGTCGGGCAGGGGCTGAACGGCCGGGATGGGATCGGTCGGCGCCGCCTGCATGAGTGGGGCGGCGATCACGGGCGGCGGCGTCTTCGCGCCCATGCGGCGCATGATCATCGCTTCGCGGCGCCGCAGGTACGCGGACGGACGGCCCGGGTTGAGCACGTGCGGGTTGGCGATCGCGGCCGCGAGCAGCGCCGATTCCTGTCCGTCCAGGTCGGCCGCGGATTTGCGAAAGTAGGTTCTCGCCGCCGCTTCCACTCCGTAGATCCCGTCGCCCCACTCGATCACATTCAGATAGAGCTCGAGAATCCGCTGCTTCGACAGCTCCGCCTCGAGCCGGCGCGCGATCAGGAACTCCCGGATCTTGCGGATCGGATTCTTCGACGGCGACAGGTACAGGTTCTTGGCGAGCTGCTGCGTGATGGTGCTGCCCCCGCGCGCCAGCTGCATGCGCTCCCAGTTGATCTCCATCGACTCCCTCATCTGCTCGAAGTCGATGCCCTCGTGCTGCCAGAACGCGCTGTCTTCCGTGACGAGGACGGCGCGTTTGAGGTTCTGGGAAATCCGCGCGTAGCCGATCCAACGCTGATCGCGGCGCGGCACTTCGCCTTTCGCGTGGGCCTGTCTCGCGCGCAGCTCCATGAAGGCGGTCGTGGGCGGATTGATCGTGCGCAGGCCGCGCACGTCGGGCAGCGTCAGGTAGACGTACGCGGCACAGCCGAACCCGATCCCGAACAGGGCAAGGATTGCCCTGCCGAATTTGCGCATACCTACATTATAGGGGCGCGAGCAACGAGGAACGAGCAACGAGCAACGACTATTACCCCGCCACGACTATCTTGATGCGTTCACCAGGCCGCGGAGGCTGCGACGGGGCATGGTTGTTCATGATCGCGAGCGTGGACGGCTTCACGCCGCCGCCCGTCCGCTCGGCGATCGACGGCCAGGTGTCGCCGCCGCGCACGGTGTAGAGGTCCACCCGATTCGGATGGATACCGGCCGCTTCCTCGCGGCTGAGGCCGCGGAACGATCCGATGCTCGACGTGAACTGTCGCTGCACGCCCGAAAAGTCGTTCGGCGGCGCGATGCCGGCAAACATGTACACGTTCCGCTCGTGCACCACGTGCGCCGCCATCACGACGACGTTGCCAAGCCCCTGAAGGGTGCCCTGGTAGGTGCCGACGTAGGCGTCCATGCCGTTGATCCGGGTCGGTTCGCCGTTGAGCTGCCGGAACCCGGCGTCCCCCATCGTCCCGCGCGCGATCTGTTCGACCGATCCGCTGGGTGACTGCACGAGCTGAAGCAGCATGTAATCGTCGCGCTCCGGCGCTTTCGCGACGACCTGCGCCGCTGAATTCTGGATCTCCCAACCCTGCGGGAAGCTCAACGCGAGACGAAGGTCCGGGTGCAGGAACTGGCTGCCGCGCACGATGCCGTCGCTCGGGCTGTCGCCGTAGACGATCCCGTCCACGTGCCGCTCGAAGCCGGTGCGGTCCGTGCGCTCCGCGGCGCCGGACGTGCCGACCTCCGTGCGCTCCGCCTCCTGAATCGCCGCCTGCACCTTCTGGACGCGATCGGCCGGCGCCGGATGGGTCGAGAGCCAGTTCGGCACGCCGCGGCGGCTGCCGCTCGCTTCGTCCAGCCGCTCGAGCGTGGTCAGCATGCCGGCGACCCCATGCGGATCCCATCCGCCGCGCGCCGCGTACTTCACGCCGAGCGTGTCGGCCTGCAGCTCGTCGTCGCGCCCGTATTTCAGGAAGAGCACGCCGAGCGCCTGCTCCGCGGCCTCTTGCAGCGGCCGCGTTTCGGGAACGAAGATGCCGAGCAGCGTCAGCCCGACCCCGGCGGTCGTGGCCTTCGTGTACTGCTGCGCGGAATGGCGCGCGCTGACATGGCCGATCTCGTGGCCGAGCACGCCGGCAAGCTGCGCTTCGTCGTTCAGGAACGGCAGGATGCCGCGCGTGACGTAGATGTAGCCGCCTGGCAGCGCAAAGGCGTTCACCGCGGGCTCGTCGATCACCGTGAAGTGCCAGGGCAGGTTCGGGCGCTCGGACGCGCGCGCGAGCCGCATCCCGACGGTCTCGACGTAGCGCTGAAGCCCGGGATCGTTGTAGACCCCCATTTCACGGCGCACCTGCGCGTCCATCTCCTGGCCGACTGCAATCTCCTGCCCCTCGCTCATCAGCGAGAGCTCTTTCTTGCCGGTCGCGGGGTTCGTCGCGCACGAGGTCACGACCGTTGCGGCGACGAGCGGCAGGACGAACGCGATCAGTCTGTGCCTTGGAGTACGGACGAGCATCACCGGAACCTCCTCGCTGCCTGCGAGCGGCAGCTGAAAAGAGCGGTGCAAGGTGTACGCCCGCGCAGACGCCCGACGGGCCTACGAATGGAGGATGTCGTCGAGCGCGGCGAGGAACAGCAGCACGTTGGACGAGGTGGACCCCGAGCCCATCAGTCCGACGCGCCAGATCTGGCCGGCAAGCGGGCCCAGGCCCGCGCCCACTTCAATGCCGAACTCATCCAGGAGCCGCCGGCGCACGAGCGGTTCCTGCACGCCGACGGGAACGCGAACCGCGTTGAGCGTCCAGAGTCGCTCTCCCGCCGGCGGCAGCAGCGACAAGCCGAGCTTCCCGAGGCCAGCCAGGAGCGCCAGGTGATGGCGGCGATGCCGCTCCCACCGCGCCTGGAGCCCTTCCTCCTGGACGACTTGCAGCGCTTCCGAGAGGGCATAGACGAGCGGCGCCGCGATCGTATGATGGTACTTCCGATCGACCCAGTAGTCGCGCAGCAGGCCGAGGTCGAAATAAAAGCTTCTGCACGTCACCCGGCGCTCGAGCGCGCGCGCCGAAAAGGAAATCGGCGCCATGCCCGATGGGGCGCCAAGCCCCTTCTGGCTGCAGCTGTAGCACACGTCGACGCCCCACCGTCCGACGTCGAGCGGAACGCCGCCGAGCGTCGTGACGGCATCCACGACCGTCAGCGCGCCGTGCTGCCGGGCGGCGGCCGCTATCTGCTCCACCGGATTGACGACACCGGTCGACGTCTCGCCGTGCACGACCGCGACGATATCCGCGCCGTTTGCGGCCAGCGCGTCGGCCACCCGCTGCGGATCGCACGCCTTGCCCCACTCGCCGTCGACGCGCGACACGGACGCGCCATAGCGCTCGAACATCTGCGCCAGGCGATCGCCGAAATAGCCGGTCACGACCACGAGCGCGCGGCGGCCCGGCTCGGTGACGTTGGCCACCGCGGTCTCCATGCCCGACGTGCCGGTCCCTGACACCGCGAAGCTGAACGAACCGTCCGCGGCGCCGAAGACCGAACCGAGACGCTGCCGCAGATCGTCGAGGATCGCCATCATGGCGGGATCGAGATGGCTCAGCACCGGCGCGGCCATCGCCTGCATCACGCGTCCGGAGATCGGGCTCGGCCCCGGGCCGAGCAGCAGCCGTTCGGGTACGTTCATACCGCCTCCCGCAGATGCGCGAGCTCCGCGCGAATCTGATCGACCGCTTCCGGCGGCGCCGGCGTGAGCGGCATCCGAGGCGGGCCGCCTCTGTATCCGGCAAGGTCCATCGCGGCCTTCAGGCCCGGAACGCCGTGCGCCGTCGTGACCAGACGCGCCAGCGGCGTCAGCCGCTTCTGCAATTCGCGGGCTTCGTCGTACCGTCCCGCCCTCACCGCGTCGTAGATGCGCACGCACAGCTCGGGGGCGACGCCCGCGACCGCGAGAATCGCGCCGAGCGCGCCGAGCGCGAGCGCCGGGAACAGGGTCGGCGCCGATCCCGCGATGACGGCAAAGGAGGCGCGCGGCGTGGCGTCGAGAAACGCCGAGACCTGCGCCATGTCGCTGCCGCTCTCCTTGATGCCCGCGATGTTGGGATGCTCCGCCAGCCGCGCGACGGCGTCCGCGGTGATGTTCACCCCGGTCACCGCGGTGAAGTTGTAGAGCAGGACCGGCACCGGCGACGCGTCGGCCACCGCCGTGTAGTGCCGCACGAACGCGTCCGGCGTCATCCGCCCCTTGAAGAAGGACGGCGTCCTCACGAGCGCGGCGTCCGCGCCGAGCGACGCCGCCCGCCTGGTCGCGTCGATCGTGGCGGGCGTCCCCTCGCGTCCCGTTCCCGCGATCAGCGTCTTGTCGCGCGGGACCCCCTCGCGCGCGGCCGCAATCACGCGGTCCGATTCCTCTTCGCTGAGAAACGGCGCCTCGCCATTGGAGCCGAGCGCGACGACGCCGCCGGTTCCCGCGTGAATCCAGCGTTCGACGTTGAACACGATTGACGGGGCATCGACCTTCCCGTCGCGGAACGGGGTGGCCATCGGTGGGAAGACGGCTGCGAGGTTCATCAATCGCGCAGCGTACCGGCCGCCTGCGGAGGTTGTCAAGGCGCGCGGCCGTACAAAGAAGTGCCGGAAGCGGCTCGCACCGCTTCCGGCACCGGGGGAGGAACGTGACTCAGTGAATCCGTGGACCCCACACCGACTTCGCCCGGCGCCAATCCTCGTCGAGGATCGTCCACAAGGTCTGGTCGAGGTATTCGCCATTGCGCAGGAACGATTTCCTCAAGATCCCCTCCTGCAGCGCGCCCACCTTGCGGAGCGCACCGTTGCCGCGGCCGTTGGCGACCGCTGCCCTTGCCTCGAGCCGGTGCGTGCCGACGACGTCGAACGCGAAGTCGATGGTCATCTTCGCTCCGTCCATGAACACGCCCGTCCCCCAGAACGCCGAACCGATGGCAAAGCCCCATTCGGCCGTCGCGAAGCCCGGCTCGAGCTGCCGGACCTGGAAGATCCCGATCGCGGTATCCATCCCCTGCGGCACCACGCCGAAGCAGATGTAATTGCCTGCCCTGCGCTCGCGGTGCGTCCACGCGATGAACCGCTCGAACCCGTCGACCGTGGTCGGCGGCGGCGAGATGAATCGCGCCACCTCCTCGGTCGCCAGCATGGCCAGCAGCGACGGCGCGTCCGAGAGCCGCAGCTCACGCAACGTGACGAGCGTGCCGGACAACGCCGGAAGGGCCTGTCGCCAATCGGATTCGATGGCGACCGAGTGCGCTGCTGTGATGACTGCCTGGACGTCCATGGCAACCTCAGCTTCGCGGAAAGGCATCTTCTCCACTAGAAGCCTCCGCCGCCGCCCAGGGTCAGGGTCACAGAGGTCGTCGTCAGGAACTCGGTCATCAGCACGGGCTCGAACAGCACATCCCAGGCGGTATCCTCGAAGACCAGCGGGTCGTCGTAGAACGTGCCCCACACGATGTTGTCGCCGTCGTCGTCGGTGCCCCAGACGATGTTGTCGCAGTCCGGGGTGCCGTCGCAGCCGTCGGCCGTGCCCCACACGATGTTGTCCTGCTCCTCACCGTCGATGCCCCACCCGATGTTGTCGTCGTCGTCGGCGGTGCCCCACACGATGTTGTCGCAGTCGGTGCCTTCGCAGTCGTCGGCGGTGCCCCAGACGATGTTGTCAGGGTCGTTCGGATCGCCGACGCCGGTGCCCCAGACGATGTTGTCGCAGTCGGCGCCCTCGCAGTCCGTGCCCCACACGATGTTGTCGTCGTCGTTCTCGCCGGTGCCCCAGACGATGTTGTCGTCCGTCACCTCGTCGAACGTGCCCCAGACGATGTTGTCGGGATCGGTCGGGTCGTCGCTGGCGGTGCCCCACACGATGTTGTCGTCCAGATCCTCGGTGCCCCAGACGATGTTGTCGCAGTCAACCGTCTCGCACTCCGTGCCCCAGACGATGTTGTCGCAGTCGGTGCCGTCGCACTCCTCGCCGGCGCCCCAGACGACGTTCGTGTGCCACGCGGTGCCGTTCGGCTTGATCACGCCGCCGCTGATCCGGTGGTTCCCCCAGATGATCTTCCTGCCCCACCGGGTGGACGTCGGGTAGATCTCGCCGGGCTGCGCGGTCGCGAAGAACCGTGCCAGGTCGACGGCCCCCTTCGCGTTCAGGAAGCCGGCCCCTTCGGTGAGCGCGTTGTAGCCCGGGTACACCTGCGCGGTGTACTGCAGCAGCGCTTTCACGAGGTTGGGCGTGAGGTTCGGGTTGGCCTCAATCATCAACGCGACCGTGCCGCTGACGACCGGGGCCGACATGCTCGTGCCCGTCAGGCTCAGATACGGCTTGTAGCCCACGTCGTAGAGCCCGTCGATGAGGCTCGTCGGACGTGTGATGTACAACAGGCTGTTCGGATTGCTCAGCGACACGGTGCCCGTGCCCGGCGCGACGAGGTCCGGCTTGGCCTGATAGTCGAGCCGCGTCGGCCCGCGCGAGCTGTAGGTGGTCATCACATCGTCGTAGCGATAGACGGTGCCCATCGTGCTCGACGCGCCGACGGTAATCACCCACGGTGCGTTGCCGGGCGCCGTGATGCCGCCGTAGACCGGCTGCCCGAGCGCGTTCTTGCCGCGGTTGCCCGCCGCCGTGACGACGACAATGCCCGCGTCGACCGCGCGCTTCGCGGCCAGCGTCAGCGGGTCGGTCTGATAGGACTCGGTGATCGACGCGCCGACCGACAGGTTGATGACGCGGATGTTGTAGGTGGCCTGGTTGGCGACGGCGTAGTCGAGCGCGGCGATCACGTTGCTGATCACGCCGGCGCCGGTGCCGTCGAGGACCTTGAGGCTGACGATCTGAGCCGCCGGCGCAATGCCGGCATTGACGCCGGCGGAATCGAGGCCGTTGCCGGCGATGATGCCGCTGACGTGCGTGCCGTGGCCGAAGTCGTCGTACGGGCTCGTCTGGCCGTTGACGAAGTCCACGAAGCTCGAGACGCGCTGCCCGCCCGTCGACCAGCTCATCAGGTCGTCGTGCCAGGCGGTCACGCCGGAGTCGATCACCGCGACGCCAACACCCGCTCCGTTGTAGCCGTACAGCGCACGGACGTAGCGCGCGCCGACCGTGGCGGACGTACGGTAATTCGCGCCGCGGGTCGGGCGGTCCCAGTGAACGCTGGCGACGCCCGGCAGATCCGCGATCTTACGAAGCTGGCCGTTCGGCACCTCAGCGACCTGGCCGTTGATCAAGCTGATGCGACGGCCAAGCTTGCCGCCGGTCTTCTTGACGCCGGCCGAGACGTCGGCTCCGGGAGCCATCACGATGATGACCCGCGAACTACCGGTCTGCCCGGCACGTGCGTTCAGCTTGCCATCGAGTTTCGCGTGCTTCCCTGGCCCGCCGGCTGCCGATGCGGGCGCCGCACCAGCCAGGGCACACACCAAGGTGGCCGCTATCCCAACTCGTAACAGAAAACGCCATCCAGTCACTGTTCAGCCTTTCGGTAAGGGACGATTAGATCGTTTCCGACGTCCACGGCAGAGCAATGGGGGGGCCAATGTGGTTGGGGTCTAAAGATCCTCTGTAAATCGCTGACCTTACAGCAGTTGACAGGTTCGGTCGAATTGGGCTCAGCGGGCGGAAAATGCCATGTTTGCTCCGTTTCGGAACACCTCCACACGCAACTCTGTGATCGGGTCGAAAACACTCAGCAAAAGGCAGGGTTTGGGGTGTGCTGGAACGGGACAATCGAGCGCCAAAAGCCGGCGTTTGGCGCAGGTGATAAATCGTTTTCTATCAGTTATTTACGGGGGCTGCCTGAACAGTGCGTTCCAGAGTGGGACGTCCACCCGCTGTGAGGTGCAGGGCAAGCACGGAGATGACGATCGCGGCGGCGGGGGCAAGCAGCCACGGCGCATCGACAAGTGAGCTGATGCGGCCCGCCTCCTGAAGCATGGCCCCCCAGCTGGGCGTCGGCTCGGGAAAGCCGAGTCCCACGTACGACAGCGTCGCTTCGGCAAGGATGAAGGACGGCAGAAGCAACGTGGCCTGGACCGCCAGGAGGCCCTTCGCCGCGGGGAGCACATGACGGAGCAGAATCCGCCACGGTCCCGCCCCGAGGGCGCGCGCGGCTTCGGCGTACTCCATCCGGCGCTCCACGGCGACGACCGCGCGGACCCCTCGCGCCGGGTACGGCCAGCCGGCCAGGCCCATGACCGCCGCCAGCGTCCAGAACACCTCCGAGGTACTGAGGACCAGCGGCATCACCGCGCGCAGCGCAAGCACCACGTAGATCGCCGGCAGCACGATTACGAAGTCGGCAACATTCATGGCGAGCGCATCGATGGTCCCGCCCCTGAACCCGGCGGCGGCGCCGACCAGCGCGCCGACGACCAGCGCGCACAGCGTCGCGAGCACGGAGACGCCGAGCGACAGCCGGCTGCCGCGAACGAGCCGCGAAAACACGTCGCGGCCGAGCGAGTCGGCGCCGAGCAGCAGCAGCGGGCCGGTACCCTCGTCGGCGGATACGAGCGTCCCGCCGCGTCCCCATCGCAGCGTCACGCGCGTGGCGCGATCTTCGTCGTAGCGCCGCTCGAGGCGAGTGACCAGGCGAATCGGGTAGACGAATGGAAGGTGCCACGCGCCGGCGTCGTCGATGACGTGCGGCCGCATTGGCGGAGCCGACGCGAAGTCGCCGAACTGGCGGCCGGGGTCGTACGGCGCGACGAGCGGCGCGGCCACGGCGACGAGCGCAACCAGGCCGAGCAGGGCCACGCCGAGCGCGGGCAGCGGCCGGCGCGTCACAGCAGCGGCTCCTCGATGCGTGGATCCACCGCCGCGAGGGCGACGTCGCTGATGAGGATCCCGACGGCGAGCAGCGCCGCGCCCGTCGCGGCGCACCCGGCGACGAGAAACAGGTCGCGCGCCGTCAGCGCGTCGAACATCAACACGCCGAGTCCCGGCCAGGACATCACCTGTTCGACGATGAACGATCCGCTGAGCACGCTGCCGACGAGGATGCCGTAAATCGCCAGGACCGGCTTGAGCGACAGGCGCAGCGCGTGCCTCCAGACGACGCGGCGAGCGGGCACGCCGCGAGCAAGCGCGGCGACGATGCACGGCTCGGCCAGCGCGTCAGCCATGGCGCGTGATTCCAGCCGTTCGATGGACGCGGCGACGGGCAGCGCCAGCGCGATCGAGGGCAGCAGGAGGTACCGCAGGGTGAGCGCGCCGCGCTCCAGCAGGCCCGCGTCCGGCGCGGGCACGCCAAGGCCTCCCGCCGGCAGCCAGCCCGTGCGCGCCGCGACGAGCAGGAGCCCCAGCGACAGCACGAGCGAGGGGATCGACAGGAAGACGATCGACGCGCCGCCCGCGGCCGACGCAAGGGCGCTCCGGCGGCTGCCCGTCAGGACACCGAGCGGCAACCCGATGAGCGTCGCGAGCAGCATCGCCGTCGCGCCAAGCAGCGCCGTGTTCGGCGCGTTCTCGCGAATGAGGGACGAGACGGGGCGGCGGAACCGGAGCGACTCCCCGAAATCGAACCGCACGGTGCGGACGAGCCAGGCGCCGTACTGCTCAAGCAGGGGCCGATCGAGACCGAGCCGGTGCCGCTCGGCGGCCACGATCGCGGGATCGGCGCCGATGCCTTCGCCCGTCCCCGGCGCGAGCCGCACGAGCACGAGCGACGACGACGACACGAGGAGAATCAGGAGGAGCGCCGACAGAGCCCGGCGAAGGAGAAACGGGAAAACGTAGAACGTAGAAGGTAGAACGTGGAAGGCGTCGCCGCGGTCACGCTGGATGGGTGTCATTCGGGCAAACGAGCCACGAGCCACGAGCCACGAGCCACGAACGACATTCTACCGTCTACTTGTCACGCACCGCCGCGATTGTGTCGGCAGCCCAGAGCAGCTGCGGGACTTGCGGAACGGGCTGCGCGTTCGCGACGCGCCGGCTGACGGCGAGCGTCACGCGCGAGGCGGCAAAGTAGATCGCGGGAAGTTCATCGGCGAGGATCGCCTGCGCGTCCGTAAAGAGGCGCTGGCGTTCGGCGGGGTCGAGCGAGTTCGACTGGCGCCGCATCAGGTCGTCGATCCGCCGTTCCCAGTCCGTCGCCGGCTGCGGCTGGCCGGGATTCCAGAAGTGGAAGGGGCCTGAGCTGTACCAGAACTCCGGACTGAGCGCGGGATCGGTGGCGGTGCTCTGCACGCCGAAGTAGATGCTGTCGTAATCGTGCTTCTGCCACCGCGCCGCCATCGCCCCCTGATCGAGCGGCACGACGTCGACCGTGAGCCCGACCTGCCGGAGCTGTTCCTGCAGAATCGACGACGTCCGCTCGCGGATCGTGTGGCCGCGCTGCGTCAGGATCGAAAAGCGGGCCGGGGCGCCCGTCGCGTCCTCCAGCATCCCGTCGCCGTCGCGATCCGACAGGCCGGCGGACGCGAGCAGCGTGCGCGCCCTGGCCAGGTCGTGCTGGCAGCCCACGACCGCGGGTGAATACCACGTGCGGTTGCCGGGAGAAATCGGGCCGTAAACGGGAACCGCCGCACCGAGATACACGGTGTTCACGATCACCTGGCGATCCACCGCGCAGGAAATCGCCTGCCGGAACGCCTTCTGCCTCAGCCACGGCCGGCGCGTGTCCGCGACGGCGCTGTTGGACAGGTCGAACCACAGCAGGTTGACATCCAGCGCAACGCCCGCGTCGAGCAAACGAAGCTGTCCCCGGTCGGCCGCGCGCTTGAACGTGACGTAATCCTCCGGCCGGATTTCGCCGCTCACCATCAGATCGATGCCACCCGACTCCATCCGCAGGGCTTCGGTGTTCTGGTCCTGGATGATGAGGACCGTGAGCCTGTCGAGATACGGCAACTGGATTCCGGCGGCGTCCGAACGCCAGTACCGCGGATTCCGCGCGAACACCATGCGCTGGCTCGCGACGTGCTCCGACAGGACGAACGGCCCGAGCCCCGCCAGCTCGGTCAGCGGCGTCGTGGCGCCCCAGGCGTCGGCAAACGTCCCGGCGTTCAGCGCGGCCTCGAGCTTGTGGCGGGGCAGGATCGGCACCCCCTCGATCAGCCGGAGCCCCGGGGCGAATTGCTCCGGGAACCGGAAGACAACCGTCCCCGGATCGGGAGCCTCGACGACAAGCGGCTTCCCGCCGACCCTGGCGCCGTCGGCCAGCACCGAGTCCTTCGTGTCATACAACGTGCCGAACGAGAAGAGGACGTCGGCCGACGTGAACGGGACCCCGTCGGAAAACGCGAGGCCGTTGCGCAGCTTCAGCGTGTAGACCAGCCCATCGACCGACTGGGTCCAGCTCTCCGCGAGCCACGGCTCGAGCCGATCGGTGACGCGATTGACGCGGACAAGCGGGGCCTGTGTCAAGAGCGCGAGCAGCTCGCCCGCGGCGCTGCGGTCCACGTAGCGGTTGTACGTGACGGCGTCGCTCCGGAACGATCCCGAGAGCTCGCCTCCGCGCGTGGGCGCCGACGACTCCGCTCGGTCAGGCTGTGCCGGGGCTATGGGACGGCGCGCGAGGCGCCAGCCGACAACGAGGGCTGCCGCGAGAAGCAGGACGAAGAACGTGGCCGAGAGGAGTCTGCGGGGGGTGGCCAAAGTTCGCCCTACCGGCCAATTACTTGGCCGGTCCTCAGGAATGACAAAATCGTTGCTAAATTCATCGGGTATCTGCTACCCGAGCTACAACAGCACGCGGAGCGGCCAACGTACTAGCCGCTCACCCGTGGCCAGAACTCTGCCGGAGTCCCGCCAATGCTAGTCCAATCGTGGTTTTGACGCAAACAGGATGTACCAATTTGTCTGCTCGAGTTCGCTCGACCCTGAGTTTCGGACGGACAGTGTCCGAGGGCTGCCGAGGCTGGCATGGTCCGTGCCTCTGCCGTTACCAAAGACCTATTATCTCAGCCGTTTACGTGGGCCCGTAATGACTATCCACAGAGTTCTGTTCGGCGCGGGACGGCGGGTCGGCGCGATCGCCGCGGTTGCCGCGTTCATCATCGGGCTCAGCTTCCCTGCGCTTGCGGGGCCGCATCGCGCGCGGCTTTCGGTCGATCTCGCGAAGCGGCTGTCATCCGGCTCCGACGGCGCCAGCCAGGTCATCCTCGCGGGCACCGACTCCTCCGTCAAGATCATCGCGGCGCGCTACGGCGCGCGGATTACGAAGACGCTGCGCGGCGCGGCCGTGCTCGAGGTGACGGGCGGCCAGCTCGCCGCCCTCAGCGAAGATCCGGACGTGGATCACCTCTCGGGCGACGCGCGCGTCTCGCGCATGGCCTCGGTCACGAGCCAGTCCACCGGCGCCGACCAGGTTTGGGAGGGACTCGAGGGGTTAGCCGGATTCACCGGCCGGGGCGTCGGCATCGCCGTGATTGACTCGGGCATCGCGCCGCACAGGGAGCTCAGGGGCCGCATCGCCGCCTCGGTCGATTTCACGGGACCGAACGGCGCCGGCATCGACCACTACGGCCACGGCACACACGTCGCCGGCATCGTCGCCGGCACCTCCGGCGCATATGGCGGCCTGGCGCCGGGCGCGAGCATCGTCAGCCTGAAAGTCCTGGGGGATGACGGCACCGGCAACACGAGCGACGTCATCGCGGCGATTGATTGGGCGATTGACCACCGCGCGCAGTATGGCTTGCGCGTGGTCAACCTGTCGCTCGGTCATCCGGTGTTCGAGTCGTACCGCGACGATCCGCTATGCCAGGCGGTGCAGCGCGCGGTGGACGCGGGCCTGGTGGTCGTGGCGGCGGCGGGCAACCTCGGGAAGACGGACGACGGGCGGCCCATTGTGGGCGGGATCATCTCGCCGAGCAACACGCCGGCCGCGCTGACGGTCGGCGCGCTCAATACGCACGGGACGGCGGCGCGGGGCGACGACGGGATGGCGACCTACAGCTCGCGCGGCTTGACGGCGCTGGATCTGGTGCTGAAACCGGAGCTGGTGGCGCCGGGCAACCGGATCGCGTCGGCGGCGGCGCCTGGCGCGTATCTGACGCGGACGTATCCGGATCGGATCGTGTCGGGAAGCGGCACGGGCGGGTACATCGAGCTGTCGGGCACGAGCATGTCGGCGGCAGTGGTGGCGGGGGCGGTGGCGCTGGTGCTCGAGGCGCGGCCGTCGCTGACGCCGGCGGAGACGAAGCTGGTGCTGCAGCTCACCAGCTCGCGCGTGCCGGGCGCGGGCTTGATTGAGGCCGGCGCCGGGAGCTTGAACGTGGCGGCGGCGGTGCAGCTGGCTACTGGTGGCGTATTGAGCAACACCGTTATCGCCGACGAGACGATAGAAACCGCGGAGATTGCATTTCTTGAACAAAGCCACGCTGACGCACCAGCGGCGCAAAGCATCACGTTGGGCGACTCCACGTTCAGCGGGGGGACCTTCGTTCTGGGTGACACCATTGTCTGGGGTACTCTGGCCGCGATCGACAACGCGTGCGATACGACGCCAACGAGCTCAGTAACGAACCAGACGATCGTGTGGGGTACTACGATTGTGTGGGGCACCACTATCGTTTGGGGGACCACCATAGTCTGGGGAACGACCAATGTCTATCCTGACACCATCGTCTGGGGACCGACCAATGTCTATCCTGACACCATCGTCTGGGGAACGAGCGTTTCGAATGACACCATTGTCTGGGGAACGAGCGTTTCGAATGACACGATCGTGTGGGGAACGACCATTGTTTGGGGCACGACAACTCTTTCGGGTGATGACTTAAGCGACTAGCGCCTATCGGACCGACATCTACGCTCGGCAAAAATGGAGTATTGCACATGGCACGCTTAATCGTTTGGGGCGACTGATATTGTCGACGAGGCCCGACACCTTGACAGTTCCAACTGACCGCCTCGACGCTGGTGCCCGCATATACGTCAGTGCGGTAATCGTAGCAGGAATCGCTACGGTGGTACTTTCGCTCAGGGCGCTTCTCATCGCACCAGTTAGGTACGACTGGTTTCTTCTAGCCCTCTTGACGCTGCTCACAGGCTCATTCACAGTCCGCATTCCTTCCGTCTCCGCGAAGTTATCTGTTTCTGAAACCTTCGTCTTTGCCGCTGTGCTGCTGTTTGGTCCAGCGGCGGCGACGATGATCGTTGTTTTGGACACTCTCATTATTTCGTTCTGGCTGGGGAAGGCGTCGCGGCGCCCGTCGCGCATTCTATTTAACATGTCGGCGCCATCCATAGCTATCTGGATGGCGGCTCATACCTTCTATTGGCTTTCGGGCGTCCAACCGCTAGCATTGACGCCGACGCCGCGGCCGACCCTAACTCTCCTACTGCCGCTCTTCGCACTCGCTGTCCTGTACTTCTTGCTGAACAGCATACTAATTGCTGCAGCGGTGGCATTCGAAAAACGCGCACCCCTCTTTCTGGTCTGGCGCCGGAATTTTCTTTGGCTCTCACTCAACTACTTCAGTGGCGCGTCAGTGGCGGCGTTACTGCTGCCATACTTGCAGTCTGAACAGGGTGACTTTGCTCGGGTCGTCGGCGTACTGTTGCCGCTGTTATTCATCTCTTATCTAACGTTCAAGACCGCACTCGGCAGAGTGGACGACGCAAATAGTCACTTGCTCGAGTTGAATCGCTTGTATCTTTCGACCATCGAAACGCTTGCCATGGCGATAGATGCCAAAGATCAAATAACCCACGGCCATATTAGGCGCGTTCAGCGCCAGGCCGTGAGGTTGGCCACTGCGGTTGGAGTGACAGAAACGCGGCAAATTCAGGCGATAGAAGCGGCTGCTCTCCTGCATGATATGGGCAAGCTCGCCGTACCTGAGTATATTTTGAACAAACCGGGTCCGTTGACGCCTGCAGAATTCGAGAAGATGAAGCTGCACGCGAGCGTCGGCGCCGACATCCTTTCCGCGATCGAATTCCCGTATCCAGTCGTACCAATCGTTCGCCATCACCACGAGAACTGGGACGGCACGGGGTATCCCGACAAACTAGCCGGTGCACAGATTCCGATTGGAGCCAGAATTCTATCGGTCGTTGATTGTTTCGACGCCCTGACTTCTGATCGACCCTACAGGCCCAGGCTGGCGACCAAAGATGCTCTTAAAGTGCTGGCGGACCGCCGCGGGCAGATGTACGACCCACTTATCGTCGATCTGTTTATGAAAGTGCACTCGGAGATCGCTCCGGAGGCGACTGCTTCGAACGGTGTTTCGCCGCTTACCGCTATCTCGGAAGCTGCATTCCCGAGCGCTCCGAGTTCGACGCGCTTCAGTCGGCTCGAGGAGATCACGGCGAGCGGCGAGGAGATGCTGGCGCTATTCGATATAGCTAAGGGACTAACTGGGCGTCTGGGGTTCTCGGACGTCAGCGATGTGATTCTCAAACACTTGCGTCGGATGGTTCCTTCGTCTCTATTCGTCTTTTACACGTACGACGCTGATGCCGACGAGTTGGTTGCATCTTACTCGTCCGGCGACCATGGGCCGCTTGTTTCGCATCTTCGAATTCCGCTTGGCCAGCGACTCAGCGGTTGGGTAGGCGCGAACCGGCAGACAATTCGAAACTCAGACCCTGTACTCGACCTCGGAGAGACCGCAAGGGCGATAACGCCGCGTTTGAGGGCGTGTCTCGCGAGCCCTGTTGTCGCTCACGATACCTTGGTCGGCGTCATTTCGATGTACTCGACGACCGCAGATGCCTTTTCGGATGACCATCAGCGCGTAGTCGAGGTTGTTGCGCGGCAGGTAGCTCACGTCGTCCAACAGGCTCTTGCGTTCGACAGCGAGCGTCATGGGGCATATCGAGACCAGCTTACTGGTTTGCCAAATGTCGAAGAACTGCGGCAGTTTGCGACCACCCAGCGCCCTTTGGGCCATGGCGGTGCGCCAATGGCATTGGTATATATTGACGTCCTCGATCTTAAGGCGATCAACAGCGAGCACGGCCGCGAGGTTGGCGATCGAGTCTTAAATCATGTTGTCTCTTGCGCGAGAGCTAACATCCGACCGGCCGACGTGCTGTTTCGGTACGCAAGTGACGAGTTCGTCATCGTGCTTCTTCATACTGATCGCGCACTGGCGGCGGCAATAGGCAATCGAATAAAACAAGCCGTGCAGTCGCAATCTGCTCAAGACTTACGTACCGTTCGAATTAATGCGTCTGTCGGAGTCGCCTCGATGCCGCATGATGGCGACTCTGTGGAAGCTCTAATTGGAGTTGCGCGGCGACACTTAGAGCCTGCGGCAATAACCAACGCAGATGGTTCAAACTCAATCCACTAATGGGCGACACAGACGTTTTTGCAGATGTGGAACATCACATCTCCGCGGGAGATTTTAGAACTGCGTTAGTACGTCTTCAGGACTCCCAGCGCTCCCTCAGGCCTTCCAACGACATTCGATTCGGAACGATCCACGCGGAGCTGCTGCATTATCTTGGCGACGCAACGCGGAGTTCTCACTTGGCACGAGAACTTCTCTCGAATCCCAGGATAACGCCTGACTGCAGAGCGAGATTGAATTGCGTTTTGGGACTAGTTGCTTATGAGACAGGACAGTTTTCGCAGAGCGTTGATCTGATCGGACGCGCGGTCCGACAGGCACGGGAGTGCAAGGATTCTCTCCTTTTCGCCCGCTGCCAGATCGCCCTATTCTCGGTTTTTTCCGACGCCAAGAACACAATCGTTCCGATACCACGGGATATTGCTAGATCCGTCGCCAGATCCGGCGATCCTCATCTAATCGTTGGTCTCAGGCTGTGCTTCGCCCGCTCGGATGCTTCTCACCATAACGTGCGCGATGCACGTCGGCATCTCAGCTTGGCGCAATCACTTCTCGAGAGTCACCCCAACCTTTGGCTGCAAGGACGCGTACACCTCGGGTTTTCTGTGGTCAACGCGCTGACTGGCGAACTCGAAGCGGCCGCGCAGGAGGCGAAAGAGGCGATCCAGTGTGCAGCGGATTCCGGACACGTCCGCACAGAACTCGCTGGGCTGGTGAATTTGTCGCACGCCTTACAGGGCCTTGGCGACTTTCCAAAGGGCAAGCAGTGTATCGATGACGTTCTGGAGCGGGCTACATCTGACGTTGAGATCAGAGTGGCCGCTCTGGATTCTCTAGCGAACCTCCTCATTCAGTTGGGCAATCTGGATGATGGGGCTGCCGTTGTCAAAGAGATTGACACCCTGACGAACGACATTGCGGCAAATTGTCGGTCTCATTGGGTGGAGTCGACTCTTGTCGAGACGCGTGTAAGGCTCCTTCAAGCGCGCGGGTCTCTGGCTGACGCTGACGTGCTTCTGCGCTCAGCACTTCGGATCGCGAGCGACAGAGGCGACACCGCAGGTCAGAACCGACTGAGTCTTCTGCGTTTCTATGGGGTTGTTGCGTCGGGCGATTTCGCCGGTGCAGCGCAATTGTTGATGGACTTGGACGGCGATGAACACCCCAGCCAGGTCTGTGAACGCGCAGCTATTCTTGGGCTTGCAGCAGTCAAGCAAGGCGGGAACAACCTCGCCCGGACCCTCGTAGGGCGAGCGGCGAGGCTTTCACGTGCGTGTGGTTGCCGCGCGTTCTCAGTTTCTGCGGCGCTCACTACGTTCAACAGCGTTGAAGGCTACAATCGGCAAGCAGAAACGCCGGCTTCATCGGCCGGGGACCTCGACACGGCGTCGACGCTGCTGGAGCTGGGCGGGCACACGCATATTCTCGGCCCTGAGGTCCTCGCGGCTGTCCACGCCGCGGGCTGTGCGCGCGGGGCCGCGCTCGTCGCCGCCGGCGCCGGCGGGCCGCGCGTCATCGAGGCGCGCGGCTGGGACGAGAGCCAGGCGCTCGCCGCCGCGAGGAAGCCCGAGCGCTTCCAGCTCATCCCCCTCGGCGAACATCGCGACGAGCCGTGGCAGGTGGTCGCCGATCCGCTCGACGACCTGGAGCACCGCTGCACGTTCATCGCCATCCGCCGCCTCGTCGCCACCGCCCTCACCCTCGACCGGTACCGCCGCGAGGAGAAACAGCGCGCCGCGCTCTGGCCCGCCGAGGCGCTCGACGGCGACCCCGAGAGCGTCTGGGCCTCCGAGCAGATGACCGAGATCCTCGCCGTCGCGCGCCGCATCGCGCCGACGCCGCTCTCCATCCTGCTGACCGGCGAGACCGGCACGGGCAAGGAGATGCTCGCCCGCGCCATCCACCGCGCCTCCGACCGCGCCGACCGCCCGTTCCTGCCGTTCAATTGCACGGCCGTCTCGCGCGACATGATCGAGAGCCAGTTGTTCGGCTTCCGCAAGGGATCGTTCACGGGCGCCGACGCGAGTTTCGCCGGCGTGATCCGATCGGCCGCCGGCGGCACGCTCTTCCTCGACGAGATCGCCGAAATCGGCCTCGACGTGCAGCCGAAGCTCCTGCGCTTCCTCGAGACCCACGAAATCCACCCGCTCGGCGAGTCCCAGCCGGTGAAGGTCGACGTCCGCGTCATCGCCGCCACCAACGCGCCGCTCGAACAGCTCGTCGCCGACGGCCGCCTCCGCGAGGACCTCTTCTACCGCCTCAACGTCGTCCGGCTGAAGCTGCCGCCCCTGCGCGAGCGCCGCGAGGAAATCCCCCCGCTCGTCGACCACTACCTGCGGCGGTACGGCGACGAGCAGAAGAAGACGCCCCTCACCCTCGCTGACGAGACGCTCGAGTACCTGCTGCTCTACGCGTGGCCCGGCAACGTGCGGCAGCTCGCCAACGAGGTGCGGCGCATGGTGGCGATGGCCGAGCCCGGCGCGACGCTGACGCCCGCGATGCTCTCGCCCGAGATCCAGGCCTCGCGGCGCACGATCGCGGTCACGCCCGAGGCGACTCCGGAGATTCGCGTCCGCATCGATCAACCGCTGCCGGCCGCCGTCCAGCTCCTCGAGCAGACGATGGTCCGCAGCGCGCTCGATCGCTCGCGCGGCCGCGTCGAGCAGGCGGCAAAGCTCCTGGGGATCTCGAGGAAGGGCCTGTTCCTGAAGCGGCGACGCCTCGGCCTGCGCAACGCGTCTTGATCCCGGCAGCCCTGACCGCCTCTGCCAAGGCTACGGCGAGTCTCGCCGAAGCGCTTCGCGCGAAGGCGGAAGGGCTGCGCTACAGGGAACACCGAGTCTCGGCAGACGGCAGCCCTGACCGCCTCTGCCAAGGCTACGGCGAGTCTCGCCGAAGCGCTTCGCGCGAAGGCGGAAGGGCTGCGC